>RCNJ01000117.1_pt1 | contig 69028 bp, 60 predicted proteins | sample 2041171 | NCBI WGS metagenome assembly RCNJ01 (sample SAMN09708213, study PRJNA481090) | feces metagenome | biome: feces | host: Pygoscelis adeliae | place: Antarctica: Rookery Lake | collected 2010-03-01 | reverse complement strand
AAAAACATACCACATTCGCAGTTTTCACTCGAGCTTCACTTGAACCTATTTCGAAGCAGATGAGGGGCATATCTTCCTTGGATGTCTGAACACATACATACAATTCTTATGTCTAGCAAGAGCATAGTGTTGCGAACCTTGCTAACATGCTCTTCAGCAAATTAACTGCAACCAATAAACCAAATACGAAAAGTCGAAAATGCATTTAACGCACTCGTCAATACATGAGCTCCTCTGACAGTTCACTGATACTGGCGAGGTCGTGCTGATTCCGCGGTCGAAAAGTTGATACACATCTCGCAATCAATAGACGTGTTCGACCCTTAGCACGTAGCGAATAACCCAGGAGGGAGAAGGCACAGCATACAGCATTTTGGATACAACAAAATCGGTGAGAGCACGCTGCCATCTCACGAAAAATCAGTAGGAGATTGGCAGCACCTCGTCATTCTCATACAGAGGCTGGGCCTTGTTGAGGAAGACGTCCGAGTACGAGTACGATTCTAGATGATGAACAAATTGGTCCGTGTTACTGAGGGACGTAAGACCTCCCATTATGGCGACAAAACCAGGCGCAAGCCACTTCTGATTGGAATCTACTTGTACTTGTCATTCATGTCTTGACCTTGATGGTTGAGATGGAAGACGAGACGACTGCACACTACATATCCAGACACCGGAAAAAGACAACACCTAGGATATTCAAGTATATTGTACGCCGTGTATACCATAGTTCTTCTACATAGGTATGGGAATACCGAATGATGAGCTCTGCCAAGGCTGCTGCCACTTGGTTCGCAACCGCTTCATGCCCTAGTATCTGTAACTGACTACTCTCAAGAAGAGAGTCATGCTTGGAACGGTTCTTTTGTAATTAACACATGTAGATAGAAAAGAAACCAAGATGAGGATTGGTTTAAAATAGTAGGAAACTAGAGGGTGTTAGATTACTTTATACCGTTTTCAGTTCGGGCCGGTTACCCAACTGGAAATACTGATCATACTCTGACCTGATCGGGCACTCCGGATATAGCCTTACGCTTGCCGACTATATAAATAGCTTCGAACCTATTCTCTGTTCCCTCTCAAGTAGGCAGTAGGCAACATAACGCCGTTAATGGTCTGGGGAGCTTTGGACTTTCCCAAGCCTTAACCCGTTGTTGCAAATCTGCAAGTGAGCAGTTGGCAAATAGACACAAACAGGAAATATTTTTCAAGCCCATTGTTTGCCAACGGCACCAGCTATCGTGCTGGCGGTGCCCGACTTTGTTCTTATGCTGCAATCATTAGTCATAAGAGTGAGAGGCCAGCTGGCCTGCGCCATCAGGATGCGTATGCGCCGGTCGACTTCCTTCAATGTCATCTCGAGAAAATCATTATGTAAGCCAGTCCACATTTTCTCGCTTGCCAAAGAAAGAAAAAAGACACGCGACCAGGTTGGGTCGTTTATAGATGTGCCGTACTTGATTTGGCTTCTGAGGAAGAAAACATGCGCTGAAGTTTCACTGATAAGGTCAGGGTCGTTCAGAAGACCCCGTTCCAGCTGCGTGCTGAGAATCCCTTCTGTACGAGTTAAACGAAGTGTCCTACTTCAAACTGCCAAAACACTACACAACGACATTTATAGTTCATCTCTAACATCCGCCTTCACAACCTGCTGCTCATTCCCCTCGCCCTCCTCACAAACAGCCGGCGTGCCAACCTCCATCCTATAAATACACTTCTCCGCCTCCACCACTCTCCACACCTCCCCCTTCTCCCTACACCTCATAATGACCGTTGTGCTCCTCTGCGGCCCATTCCAACACTGCTGCCCATTCTCAAACACCATCGCCCACCTCTCCCCCTTCCCAAGTCCGCGGCCATCCACACCCTCATCTTCATCCACCGTGACCTTCTCCAGTCGCTTGAATGATCCGAGGTTGGTGTCGCCACCGTTCTTAAGGGATTTTTGGGAGACCTTGTTCATGTAGCAGAGCTCATAGTTGTACTCGCCTGCATTGATCGAGATGCAAGTATCTTTGAGCGCGCGGAAGGCGTCGTCTGGGCCGTAATCCTTCTCAAGGTCGGAACCCAAGTCATTGATCTTCTTCTGGCGGGCTTCCTTCTCGGATTTGACGGTATTCCACGCATCCCTCGCAGTCGTGACAGCCTTGCTCTCACTTGCATCCCGCTTCGTTGTGTCGGCTAAGATACCGTTTTGGACCAGAAGGTGACGGACATGCGTAACCTTCTCCCCGATCCAGCTCCTCAAACTAGGCGGCAAATAAGCCTCAAACCTATACAACGCCTCCACATCACTCTCCTCCTCCTCCTTCTCCCACTCTTCCCAATTGATTCCTGATGTCTCCTCGGAGTCAGGCTTTTGAACCGTTTCGAGGTCTGGATCGTCCGACATAGGGTCCGCGCCAATGGGCGACGTAGCAGCGTAATCCTCCCATGCCTTGACGGCCCGCTTGACGCCTTCGTCGTTGAAGTTGGGGTTGTATTCCTCCTTAAACGCCGCCAGGATGGCCTCAAGCTGCTTAAGCTTGCTCTTCGCGGCTTCTTTCTTCGTTACTTCCTTGGACAGTGTGCCGCGGAGCTCTTCGACACGAGACTTCGCCAACTTAGCCAGAACCGTTGTTCTGGTCGCCTTCTGGCTGCCTCCGCTCAATACTCTGTATTTCTCCCTCCTCTCCACATCCTCAAACTCCCTCTTCGCAATCCCTTCTTTCTCCTCCAGCCCCCTAACCTGCACCTCAAGATCCCTAATATGGTCCTCCACCAACAGTCTGGTTCGTTGAGCTTCAGTAACCAACTCTTGTTTCCTCTTCAGCGCGGCCATCTCTCCCCTAGCTCTCTCTCCCGCTTTTCGGCGGTACTCCTTGCCCATTGCTACGCAGCGATTTTCGCAAGTGATGCCACCGACACCTGCCCACTCCTCGCTCCCGTCACAGCACAACTCATAATCACAGACTCCGTCGTTCACATACATGCTCGGCACGTAGGAGGAGATGTGGCCTTTGTTCTCACACCAGAATCCTGGGAGCGCATTTGGGATATGATGAGTTGAGCTATCGGCAGAGGGCGGTGAAAGAGGGCTGAGGCGAGAGCAGGCGGAGGTGCCAGGTTCGTCGGACCCGTCAGGGCAGTCGCAGTATTCGTCGTTGACTGCTGAGCGAGGAATGATGACGTGAGGTGCTGTTATGCAGCGGAATGTTTCCACGTCAGCTGGGTAGTGGTGTGTGTCTAGATGGTTGTTAGTATGTAAAACGTCGAGCTGATGATGCAACCTGGGTAGCTAGAAAGCTTTGCATGAAATTGGACAACATACATTCCGGCGCGACACCTCTTAGACGCGCAGGCTCGACAGAAGCTAAAGTTCCAGCTGCAGAGCCTGCAATTAGTAAAGCCGGGAGATAGACCATCTTTATTGAGTGTGGTGGTGAAGATCAATTGAACGATTGAGTTGTGGTGGAAATAGACAAAGTGGCTTGACAGGTGTGTTTGGGGTACGCGGTGCACGGACGCGGTTGTGACGTCGGCTGCGACCCTGCAGCTCGCCGAAAGAACAGCAAAAAGAGTGTTAATAGGTTAACAGTTCTGTTATTCATATTGAGATTAATTCAGGGTTAGCTTCATATTTAATGTTGTATTTGTGCTTTGGCTTGTGCTTCCATATCAAGATGGACACGAACCGCCTGCGGGGACCAACCTTTCCAGATAGAGCATTCACCAGAACTAGGTCTGCCGCAAAGTTACTTAAATCGTTTCCTTTTAAAACACATTCATGGCGATAAGATTCAAGTACACCTAAGTATGTGCCCAATCACTACGATGCTTTCTTCTCCCTGCCACCTTGACGTCCGGATACTCAAAACAACAAGCCAAAGCATGTGTGGTATCGAGCAACGCCAATCATCGCTATCAATGCATCCTTCCCCAGCTCACATAACTCCTTTGCTCAATCGCCATCGCCAATCTGCTATGGTACACCATAACAGGCTTGTGCATTACTATCTTCCCACCGCCTTGCCATCTATTGCTGCTGTCCATCCATGCCGCCCATACCAGTCATACCGCCCATATTATGCTGTTGTCCAGGCATCACACTATCGAAATTTCCGTTTTCGATCCCCTGATAACCGCCACCAGTCATATCTGACCAATCCCAATCCATACTCATACTCATCGGCATCTGCCACAAATCATTCGGCACAAAAGGTGGCTGATAATTCCCCGTTCCCTCCTGCACAATCCGATTCACATCCTGAAAGCTGTTGAACCCATTATTAATATCGACATTAAACTCTGCTCCCAGCGCACTAAGATTCTCCTGCATCCAACTAGGATCGAAAGGAATATTCGCCGACAGATCCCCATTACCCATCGTCGGAGACGTTGTCTGCGGGGTTGATCGAGTTGAGGCGCCGGAGGTAGGGATCGTGAAGGTGTTGGTGCCAGGACTCTGACCTACGCTTACATTGCCCTGGTTGTACGCTGGCGAATTTCCAAACGGAAACATAGGCCTCACACCTCGACCGGGTGTTTGCGGGACTTCAGGTCGTCGAACACTAAACGTCGGCAAGATCTCAGTATCGCCATTTGCGCGCCGACGCTTCCGACTTTCTTTATCGGCTCGATCGAGCACTGCTCGGGTGATACGTTCGAATTCTGAACAGACGCTGAGCATGCGCCTCACAGCTGCGCTTTCCTCTTCGTTGATAAGCATAGAGAGGAATGTGACAACAAGGTTCATTAGCTTTACGTCACTTCGCGCTTTCGGATCATGTGGGTTCTGCAGGATATTGCCAAAGAGCGTCATGAGTGCGGAGACGGGGAAGTAAAGGATGAGCCAGACGCAGGAGTAGTCTCCTTGTGGCACATACTTGATAAGATGGATGGATGCTCGGGCTGCATTAACGCAAAGAGCTGCTGAATTGAACACTCGAGGGTTAAGTGGCTGGGCGTTTAGGCCGCGGATGGCGAAGTCTGAGAGGCGACTCGTCCAGTAGCCGTGGTGGACTGCCATGCGGTGGATGGTGGTGAGGCAGTTGTAGTATGCGAAATGGAGGACTACGACGTGGAGGATTAATGGCGTGTGCGAGGCTTTGATTTCTCGGCCTTCTTCGGGGCGGAATTCGACGGGAATGCTGTCTTTCCACTCTTCCAAGAGCCTGTCGAGGTTGCCGATAGTGTTGAGGAGTTCACCATCAGATTGTTTGGATGCAGCGGTGGAGTAGAGTTGTTTGTAGACTTTTGATTCGATGGTTGCGAATTCGCACATTAAGCGGAAGAGATTGACTTTTCCTTTGCCGTCGGAGAGCGGGATGTTGCCGATGTTGTCTTCTGGATCTGCGGAAGGGAGCTCAACATTCATGTCATCATCATCCTGTGCAGGAGGTCTACCTGATCTCAGGCACAGATCTTTGTCGAGCATATATCCTATCCAAAAGACTCGTTTTCGTTGTTCGACTTCCATAGGGTTGAGATTAAACCCTGAACCACGTTTGTGTAGGCCAATGCTATGCGAGAGTCGGATGGCGGCGGCTACAAGCAAAAAGGAGGGTTGTGGATTGGGAGTTCCTTGCAAGAACAATGACATGCCGAGCAAGGCTTGCACGGACAGGAGGTCAGTGTTGCGCATTGTGAGCTCAGTGAAGACAGCCATGGCGTTTTTTAAATAACCCCATGCTTTCTGGTCTTCATCTTGCGACACTAAATTGCTCATGACTCTCAGCCTATGCGCGATCGCAAGAGCCACATTGAGTGATGCCCACCAGCCCGAGCCATCGTATGGTTCTGAACTATATTGCCTGTCGACAAGGTGCATGAATGTTGGCTGATGAAAGAGGGGGAACATGCAGTTGAAGTTTTCAAAGTAGTCTTTAAGCAAGCTCAATGTTTCGTGTTTGGGCGGTAGTTGTTGGTATATTCGACGTTCGAATATGTCGCCGAAGATTTCCGGTTTCCAGTACACCCATTTCGAATCGTCAATTGTTCCACGTTGAATCATTTCCTCGAACGACCTGTCCCCCGTTTTTTCGCTCACCCATTGTACGCCCTTTGGCGAGAATATTGAGAAGCCTGATGAGGAGCCGATGTACTTTGTCTCCCCCTGATTGTTCGTAACCAGCGAACACATCATATCACTAAGCGCCTCGACCTCTTTCGGTGCCTTCTCTCCTGTCCGCCTCTCTGATTCAGGTCCTTGCCTATTTACAGCCGTCTGTTGCTGACTTCCATGTGTACTCTCCTCCTCCCCACCCGGCGTATCCCTCACACTACTCCCTTGCCTCTGCCTGGGACTCGCAGGCATACTCCCACCCTGAACACTCTGGCTCCTCCTCTCGCTCTCCCTCCTCAATCTCTGCTCCAACATACCCAAATCCGTCTTCCCACCCTCCTCCTCCGTCAACAATCCACTGAGCCTCAAAAGATTCTCCATCCTGCCTAACCGGTTTTCCAAGCCTTCAATATATTTCGCACCTTTCGGCGGATTCCTCTTCTTCTCCACCTGCGTAAACACGCAGTCCGTTTTGTAGTTCGTACAGTGTGTGCATTTGGGTAGTAACCCGTCGCATTTTATCTTCTTCTTCCTGCACATGTCGCAGGCCCGAGCAATGCGCCGGCGCTTCGCTTCGTTGGACTCGGCGTCGAGACCGTCTAGCAAGGCGGTGGTATCTGTGAACATGCCGCTGGCATCTATATCTGGAACCGTAGGCGAGCCATCTGCATTGTATGCGCCGAAGATCTGAGGAGGTTGGTTGGGATTGAGGTTGCTCATGGAGGGCTGTCGGGACGGCGCATTGGAGAGAGGTTGGGCGCTGGTGCTGCGCTGAAAGCCATTGTCGGCGATTGCGAGGTTGCTACCGCTGGGTATGCGATTATGGTTGTCTGGCAGTTGCGTGTCAGGTACTGTGTAGCTTATGGGCGCATTGCTGCTATCACCGTTCTGCTCCATGTTTCCGGTGGGTTGTGATGACGCAAGGCTGTGTCTTCAGCTCATATGAGCCGCAATCTTGGTGTTGTGGTCAGCAGTTGCTGTGGGCAGCTCTTTAGCTTAAGTCGTATGATCTGGCGCAATTTTGGCGCAATTCGATCGGTGTCGCCGTGGTGTCGCCACTCCTCACTCAGTGCTTTGTCCTCGACCCGGCGAACTGCTGGCAGGTATGTGGAGTCTTGCGCTCAGGATCTGTGTCTATCCTCGGTATTTCTTTGCGCTTTGACACTTCGAAAGTATACGATCGTCTTCAATTCGTATATTTTACAAAGCTTCTAGAGCGCATGTGAGATGGTGGAGAAGTGGTGGAGTTTCGAGTTTGACACATTCCACTGCGGGCAGGTCGGAGCTAACGTCCATTTGAGGTCCGCGCGGGACGTGTACGTGGTACGATTGACGATCGCGGCGAAGTAGGCGACCACGACAGATCGGACAACACCATCCCTTGTGCGAGTGCAACATCATCAGGTATACATACCTCGCTTCCGTTCCCATGGTGGTGGGCTCCATGCCCCGCATGGTAGTGTATGACCACATCTCTAAAACAGCAAACCAAGACTTCGAGTGTCAAATGTGCTACAAGTCGCCTCTTGGAGTCGCGTGGGGGTTGAGAAGGTACCACAAAGCCACAGGACTAAAGCGACTATTTGGCCTACCCAGCAAAATTAACATTTCATATCTACGAATGTTTTGTTGTTTTAGGTCCTACACAAGCTTGCTCATGCCCACAGCATGTATAGACAGACCTAAGACGGGCAAAGGCGACGGCAACACCAAAGCGGAAAACTTCCCGATCTCGCAAAGGGCCGAGACGATGTCAGATAAGGAAGCTTGGTTCGAGACCTTGCATCGTCAACCGTCTCTCGTCTGACTTGAGAGAACGATAAACGTATATGAGCAAGAAGAGGAGGCGAATATCCGAGAACATGTACGGTAATGCAAGCCGATCAAGCGGCAGAAGTAAGTTTGCGGTATAGTATCCATTCCTCATGTATGTACTCCTGTTATCCTATCCTATATCCCATCCACCATTTTACTCCTTTTTTTGTTTGTTTTATATTACATGTTACCATCTTAAGCACCAGTGCCGAGTTCGGGTTTTATCCACTGCCTATGTCAAGAAAATGTACTCTTACCGTCTCCAACGCAGTAATTACAGCTTGACACCTATCCGTATCGGTCAAGGTTGCCAACGGTCGTTTTCAGTCTCTTAAATCATAGCAGCGTATCCAGCAGCCGCGACGGCAGCAGCGCCCAGCGCACGGCCGACCCTCTTTGGGACAGCAGCGTTGGTGAACGCGGCCTCGGTCGCGCTGATTGGAGCAGCGGAATCACTTACCTGACGAGCCCGGGTCTGGCCATCAGCAATCTGCTGGGCGCCCTGGGCGGTTCCGGTGTTCTGGAGCTGTCCGTCGGCGATCTGGTTAACAGAGCCGGAGATCTGGACCTGACCATCGGCGATCTGGTTGGCGGATGGGCGGTTCTGAACCTGTCCATCGGCATTCTTCGAGTGATGTGTTAAATGATATATGCAAACAAGAATAATAGGGCAATACTTACCTGGTTGATGGATGGGACCTGGGTCTGTCCATCGGCAATCTGTCCAGCACCGTTCTGGGTCTGGCCGTCGGCAATCTGGCCAGAGGCCATGTCGTTCATGCCCATGACGGAGGCGTCACAAGGGATAACCTCAATGTAGACTGGTTGACACTGCTTAGCGATGGCCTCATCGTAGATGTTGAAGAAGTTGCCCGAGGAACACTGGTAGAAGACGGTCGAGTCACCGAGAGCCAAGTGCTTGGATGGGGAGCAGACGGCGAAACCACTGGTGTAGAGGGCGCCGGCCTGGGCTGGTCCATCGAACTGGAACTGGCGGTTGGCGACGATGGAGCCGGTGCGGCCCTGGGAGTCGGTAAGGACACCGTTGTTGAGGTTGGCGACGAGAGTGCCAAAGGACATGCACATCGCCTGTTACTTGTGTAAGCAGAAAATTAGAAAGTTCACTGGGTGATACTTACAGACTTACGCTTGGCAACGTTGCCGAGTGGGGTGGTGTCAGAGTTTGGCTGTATAGCACCACGCTTCGCGGCAGTGCCGGAGGAGGTACCATCGATTGGGACGACGGTGATCTCGAAGCTACCGGCGTAGTTGCGGTCGCATCCTGTTGGGGCGGGTGCGAATGGCTCAAGCGTCCGGGTCTCACCCTGGGCGTAGACCGAGGTGGCCACAAGGACAAATACAGAGGCAGCAAGGGAGCAACGCATTTTGATGGTATTGAAAACGAAAGAGTTTCAAAGAGTGGTAACTGAGGACGGTACTGTTGAGACTTACTTGGCTTGAGAATGATGCAGAAGAAACGAAACTGGCGAAGGGAGCGGCGAAGTTATATACAGTTGCACCGTGTCGTGCAATCTCGCCTTTGCCGGTCCTGATGACATCGTCATCGAAGCATTAAAGTTACTCTCCTCATCTCCACTTTACTGTGGCTCTGAGGAAGGAGGAGTCTCCATGGATCGGCCTCGAGCTTCGGCCACTTTTATTTCGCAGAGCTCACATGGTGACGTGGCTATGATAGAGAAAAACCTAATTCCGTGGTCAAAGGCGACGATGTTGGCGAACTGGTGTATTTAACAGCAAATAGCTGAGTTGCCATCTGAATCCGGATATCTCACAAAACTGCCACCCTTTCCCAAGATCTTTACAAAGCTGGAGCTGCCACCCGCCACTTACCGCCTTTGTGAAAGTTTCTGCGGCTTTGGCGTCGATTCCCAATGCTCACCAGATATCCAGGCTGGCAACGTGCCAGAAACAGAAAGCGAGAACGGAGAGGGTGATCAGTTGGCACTACTCGAAGCGGCAGTGGACCGCGCAGAGTCTCCCCCAACACTCTCACCACTCCCAGAGCGCGAGCGGAGGAGTCCAGTTCCTGACCCCTTTCGTGGCGACGGCGACGACAACGGCACCAGCCAGACCACCCAACCAATAAAAGGAAAGAGAATATAGAACGGTGGAATCTGAGCCAGGCTGAGGTCCAGATGAGGAGCAACGGTGGAACGAGTGGCATTTTTGTAAAGATTTCATTCTTGAGTGGCACTTTCGTAAGGATCTCGAAAAAGGGTGGCAAGTGAGCAATTTACCGTAAATTCAATTGGCCCTTGAGTGTTTACGAGCTGGAATTTATGTGATCTCGTAGAGCCTAGTACACGGCCGATAATGCTCGTAAGTCACAAGTCAGGGTTCCTGGGCGATCACTCCCTCTGTCAGCAGAATCGCTTTATTAGAGCCATTGTTTAGAGTTGCGGTAACGTGGGAATAGTGACGGGCAGCAAACTAGGCGTGATGTTTATCCGGCGAGTAAAGACGGCCAAAGTGACAGACAGGGATCAACGTAAAACTGACAGTGTTTTAACAGCTTTCGTGTCCGTAGCCTATGCAGACCATAACAACATGCAGTATGCGACTATCAAGTTAAAAATACAAAATGAACAACCGCTGAAAACAGGAGAACGCGTGTGCAGGACGTAGTGGGTATGGTTTCCTACCTTGAGCTAGTATTGTTGATCGTGGAGCAGTCGTTCCAATAACTTGCTGGCAAGCTTATTCCGTCAACCTCTTGTCAAAATAAGGTTTAACGCTATCACTATAGCACGAGCACACATCCGATCCGAATCTAGGCACTTGGCTAACTCCGGGTGTGGTGTTAACGTACCCCTTCTTTGGCGATCACGTCGTCATTGAGCTGAAGTTCGTGCTAGTAATCGATTGTACGCGACTCGTCATGTACTCGAGAGAACAGCAGCGGAAATTGGTCAATCATGTATAGCTGTTCCGTAATTCCCGCTGTCAGTTCAGATTTCCGCGAGTTGAAGTCCAGATCAGGTAGATACTGTACGTCATGGACAAATCGCGTGTTTGTGCCCTTGAAATACCGCAAATCTCCATATAATGGAGCTGACATAAAAATTTCTTACAGCAGCACACACCGAGGCCGGCTTCAATTTCCCAAGCCTGGCCAGTCTGAATATACTCGTTAGTAACCTCGCACACCGAATACGGAACCCACTCACCCCATATACTCCTCTCTTCCAACCTCTTCGTAACGACAACTTCATCGCCCACACTGATACTCTTCCCAAGCCCTTTGCCCAGATATCCATACCGTCCAAAGACAGGACTGTACTTCGCACCTTTGTCGACTCTTCGATCTTTCATCAATTTCTTGAGCATCTTTCCATCTTCGCCAATTCCTGGTTTGCCGGTTGAATAATCGATGTTTATACTTGCGCACCGTATACAGTTCGCCGTCAGTGGCATTCCTACCTCGCCCTCGTTGCCTGTCTTGATATGTAGTCCGGCCCAGAAGTCCTCGTCCCATACCGCCAGTGACCCTGAGACGACGATGTTGGGCCGGAACTTCTTGATGTCCATTTCTATGCCATCTGGAAGACGAGATGAGGCATCGGCATGTGATTCTTCGGTGACGACGAGAAAGTTGGCACAGTCGGCGAAGGTAATACCTGTTGTTTCTGGCGAATCCTGTTTGCCCGCAAATACGGATGGCAGCCAGGATGACAAAATTCCTGTTGCTGAAGAGGATGCAGGAGGCAAGAAACTGCCGAGAATTGGCCTTCTCTTGGGTCCGATGTATGCCAGCAGTACTTCGTACCCAAACTGCTCGGTGAACCACTCATCGTATTGCCCTCCCATTAGAAGAGCTGTTGTGAGAGACGTGTGCATCTCGACATCGACCGTTTGTAAACTGGCCATATCTGGCTGCAGTGGAATAGGTATCGATGTCTCTGGCAAACTGTCGTTTGGGCCAGAGTAGGACACTGTAACAGTGGTCCCATTGAACGCTGTTTTGAACAAGGACATCTCTGTAAACCGAGTGACGTGCATGTTCTTTACGTTCCGACTACCGTTGGAATTTCGACTTTCGACCTTGAGAAGCATGAATGTGCGATCATATTCAAAGCCTGTGTCGACCGCTTTTGCAGAGGTGACTGGGACGCCTCGGAGGGACTTTATGGGGTATATGTAGAGCTGACCCAGTGTCAGTGTCAGTCTTCAGAGTTTTTAAGTTTTGACAACCAGCCGAGGTGATGGCTTACTTGACTGATCTCCATGATGAAACCAGTATGCCGTAAAGTTTAAAAGTTTTTAGAAGTCAACCCGCGCCTTTCTATGCAATATTTAGGGGTTTATGACTTTACTAGGAAGTGGTGAGGAATTGGTAGTGAAATTTGGGAAGATATTGGAGTACATCTGCCGCCAAGTTTGCGCGAAGACGTTACCCGGCATGATGTGGTATCTGATAAGCCCGGAGAGCCTCGCTTAATCGCTTAACCCCACCATTGGACGCCACAGCACTAGACACAGCCAAATATCAAAAAGTCACATCTTGCGTGACAGATCAAGCTTCTATCTTGGCTTTTAAGAACTAGTTAACAAACTAGATCTCCTTCAAAAGCTTCAATATTGAAAATTATCACCATATAGGCCGGATGACGCGGCATCACCCCTGCAAGGATTACTGTCAAGTCCTTGGTGCTTTATTCCTTGTTTTCATAACACGATGATTAACCAGTTGCGATCAATATAGTTTTGCGACCATATTTGCCTCTCTATTATCACCCTTCTGCTCAATTACAAGAACGGATGTACCCGTAGCGACAGTATTCCATCCGCGTACTATACTTTCAGCTTCTCAGCTCAGCACTCATACATCGTCACTTCTCATCGGAACCGCCGACAAGTTAGCTATATAGCCGTCATATCTACCATATCCCGAAATTTCATTTTCAAACACCAAATATCTAATGTTCAAACGTCTCAAGGCCAAAATGACACCACGCGCCCAATCCCCCCCGGCCCCAACCGGTACCATCACACCACCCGGCGTCACACCATCGAACCCCTCCCGGCCAGTTCCAAACCCGAACAAGCGCACTCTCCTTTGGGACTGGACATCAGTCCGCGACAAGATCCCTATCCCCAATATCCCAGAATCTTCCCCCATTATCGCCTGCCACAACTGGAACACCTGGGCACCACCCGGCCTCCCAGCCAACGTCCCATTCCGTCCCATGTTCCGCGGCCTCGAGCAACTTCAACATCCAGAATTCGAGTATGCGCTGAGCCAGCCATATCCAACTATGCATTTCCTCAATGAGCCGGAAAGAGCGGACATTACGCCGGAGAAGGCTGTCGAGTTGTGGTTTGAGAAGATCGTGCCACTGCGAAGGGAGAGGGGTACCAAGATTGTGAGCCCGGCCACTGCTTCCGATTTCGGTGGAACTCAATGGCTTGACTCTTTCCTGTCTCAAGTACAAGCAAGAGACTCGAATGAGATACCGGACTTTTTAGGATTGCATTACTACGGTCCCGACACGGCAGGTGCCGTCGCTTACCTAGAGGAGAGGCACAAGCGATGGCCAAGCATGCCGGTCAATGTGTCAGAGTTGGCGTGTATCAGTAGGGATTATGGCGAGGTGGAGAAATTCACGTACGGGATGGCGGGCTGGTGCGACTGGCAGCCTTGGATTACGGAGTATGGGTTCTTTGGTATGATAACGCATTGTGCGGATGATTTTGTCAGTCCGGCGGCGCAATTGATGGATGAGAAGGGAGGTTTGATGAAGCTTGGGGAGTGGGTTATTGGTGTTTAGCTCTTGGTACAGTTAAGAGAGCGGGAGGATTTTAAGGTGCTTTTTACATTGTGGATTTTATGCGAAAACTAAGACTTTATTCTGAATGGCATGAAGTTTGTGAAATCCGCTACATTCCCGTGGCGACTAGTGAAAAATTATTACCGTTCTGCAACCGTCTTTTAGAGTAATGTTGGTAACTGGAGAAGAACATTTGACATTTTCAAAAATTTGGAAGCAGCGACGCGGCCTTCCTAGGTCTGGACATATGGATGTAACTTCAGTGAAGTCAGGAGAGTGGAGTCTGTGGAGAAATGTTATGCCTTCTAATTGTCAACCACGACCCACAATTTTCTTGTTTTGCAATATAAATTTAGAAAGCATTTCGGTTTATATCACGGTTGTATAGTGTAGCGGTTAGCACGTGGGTTTTTGATAAAATTCTCCCACCAGGTAGAATAACTACTGAATTACCTGAGTCCTGGGTTCGAGCCCCAGTACGACCTTTACTCTTTTGGGGAGATTTTTCAAATAATTTTGGATTTTTGGCGGTTGTTGTTGTCGTTGCGGTGGTGGTGGTCTTTGTGGTCGTGAAATGGGGAAGGGAAGGAGTGATGGGCGATGTGGACGTTATAAGGGGCTTTTCGTTGAAGTGAAGGTTTTATTGTACTCATTCGTCTCATCTCTCCAAACGTGTACGCTGCTACGACTCGTATCTGATATACCATCATAACGGAGCTGACTAAGCTGCCAAGCATGTAAGCTTAAGACAACTATGATCTAGTTCCAACAACGTCTGTGGAAGGAGCGCTCCATTGGACAAGGGCGTGCCGTGTTACCTTGGTTGCATAAGGAAATTCCAGGACGTTTACCCCACTTCTACGAGGATAACTCCAATAGTTGATGGTAAGAGATATCACCATTTATCGACAAAATTTATGTCGTGAGTAAGCTATTTAATAAGCAGTACGCGTCATCCTCCTTCAGAACAGCAGTACTTATACCCATCAGAAAGTCTGCCATTATCAATCTATTTAGCATCTAGTCTCCGTACGGCCGTGTCTAAGCATTAATCTGCCGTCATGCCGGCTGATGGTATGGAGGAAGCATTCCGTCGACGACAACTCGATTTGAAGACTACAGAAGTGTTTTCGCCTAAGCGTTCCGGGAAGCAAAGAATTTCAAATAGTCGCTGGTAGCGCAAGACGACAATGAACGATCAAGCGGATACGCTGAGTTAGAGCCTCCAACGTCAGTATTAGACGATGGAGTCGTCACGTTGCCGAAGAAGTTTGACCTCGGAGAAAGAGTGTATTATGAACCGCCTGAGTTGAAGACCTTCTACCAAACGTCGCTGACGAACTCCAGAATGAGTTTAAAGCTGAAGGAGGAGGGCCGACGGCACTCGATTGGAAAACGGGTTTCTTAGACATAACTGTTGGGGCTAATATACTGATGAAGTGCCGACGCTGGCTTCCAAACCCTAAGCAGGAGTGTGAGGCGAGCAGCCGCTGGAGTTTTATGCCGCACTGAAAAACGAAGTGACTGAAGTTTACGAAAGCATGTGGACGAAAGGGCCGAGCACATTGAAGCACATTAAAAAGAATTATGAAGAAGGCGTGAAAATCACACATCGATTGGCGGAATTGAAAGCAAAGAAGCGGTCTCCAGTCCAGTGGGTTCCTTCCAAGAATACCTACGAGGGAGCTGGAAATGCCAAAGAATTGCGGGCAGACAGCACCGACGACAGCAGCCGAAGACATGATTGAGTTACTTTCAACACACAGATATCTGCCACCTATTCAAACAAAGCCAACAACAGCCTCTCGCTTCGGTCTAAGTATTGAAGACTTCAAAACCCGATCAAACATCGCTATAGCATATCCATGCCTTCACACAAACACCTCATCCACCCAAAAACAACGCATCAGGCACCGCCCAGTCCAGCCATACCAGGTCTCCGCTTCATCATTGCACTCCTTATCCGTCTAAGCAAACACCCCATCCCCTGCAGCAACGCCCTTCCAATGATCCAAAACCCATCCCCGATTCCACGCCTCGTCCACAAGCCACCACAACGGTGCCGGAGCATACAACAAGTACTGCGGCAGGACTTCCCAATGAAAGCGATAAATATAAGGTCCCGACACAATCTCAAACCAAGGCTGGCATCCAGTGTTCAGGATACTGGACTTCCATATCCGTCCAAACGATGTACCAGGGTTGTGGGCGATGTGGGAGATCATGCGCGAGAGCATGTCTTTATCGGCTCGAGATTGGAGGCGGGCGTAGTTGTGGGATTGGAGTGGTTGGAGCAGGGCTAAGTTTATTAGCATTCAATCCCAGACCTCATCCTGTGTATCTGCAAAGTCTAAACAGGGAGAGGATATCAAAGGAAGAGCATAGAGTCAACTCACCCCGCATATACGACCTATTTCCCAACCCAATCTCAGGATCACACCAATACGTGCCACCCAGTTTGTTACAGTACACACAACCACTTTTTCTAACCTTGCGCGCAGGCTCCCCGTTTTGCAGATCGCGCTTATTTACCGATTCATTCCGCGTTTTCTGCTTGTTGCTGTGCGTTTTCCTGGGCGGGGCAGAGGGAGTTTTTAAATCAGCACCCCGCTGCCTCTTTTTTTTCCAGCCGTCTGCAGCTCCGGCAGGCTGTCTAGCTGCACCACCTAAGCCTGGAATAGCTCCTTGTGCCTGTTTATTCTCATTGTCTACTTCCTCGGCTTTATTCCGAGCTCTCTTTCCCAATTTGTCGCGGCGAGCTTGGCGCATATATTCATCCGATAGCTCCTTTCCCTCACCAATATGATCCCCGACAAGCTCAGTCGATTTAGTATGTGGCGAGATGTACGCCACGTAACATCTCTCTGGGTGAACACCATCGCCAGCGATGCCAGCTCCCAGTTGCGTATCCTCTGAAGCCGAAACGCCTTCGGCTTTAACCAGTTGGCTGACTGCACTTCTTAAGCTTAGATTGGCCGAGCGTTGGACCTGTGGCTGCCTCTCCCGGTTTCTGTCGAGGGCACTTTTGATAAGCGGATCGATGGCATCGCCAAAATCTGGATGAGCTTGCTGTGGCTCTTTCACCTCGTCGAAAACATTTCCGGCAATCTGGTTGCTTGCACCTCCCAAGCTCGGAATAGCTCGCCGTCTTGTCGTCTCCATAACAAATAGTCTCGAGGACAGACTTCTTGCCGCTCCCAAGCCCGGAATAACTCGCCGATCTGCTTTCTCAGAAACATCCTCAGCAGGCTGACTGCTCGCACTCCTCCAGCCTGGGATAGCTCGCTGTTTTCCCTTCTCCTTAGAGGCATGTCCCATGGGCAGAGTACTTGCACCTCCTGAACCCGGAATAACTCGCCGCGGAAATGATCTCTCAATCCGAGGAGAAATACAGACTGGGACCCCACGTTCCTTCCCTTGACGTACACACGCCTCCTGCCTTCGGCTCAACCTGAGCATCTTCATATCCTTCGCAAGCTGATTCGGACCGAACAGATCGTCCACATCGACGCCAGCTCCGCCTGCTTGTCCGTCCAGACCCGGAATAACTCGCGGCTCTGTTTTCATCTTACAGACATCATCAGCAGGCTTGCTGCAAGCTCTTCCTAATCCAGGAATAACACGCTGCGGCTGTGTCTTCACAGCTAAAGGAGAAGTGTGACCAGGAAGCAGCCGTGCCTTACCCTCACGTGGAGACTCTTGCTGCCTCTGTTTCATCTCCATCGTCTCTATATCCCTCGCAAGCTGACTCGGACTGAACAAATCGTCCGTAGGACCACCACGTCCCATCTGTGGAGGCCCAGATACACCAACAAACCCCGTCTCAGGCGTGTATGGAGGGGTGATTATCACACCAGTACCTGGCACTGGCTGCTTGTCCTTCGCACCCCCCTCAGCCAGCCGCACACCTTGCTGCCACTTCGGCACTTCGGCCCTGTCATAGGACTTTGGCGGCGTCACCCAGCCATCGTTTGCCTCTGCCTCAGACATCGCAAGCTCCAAATTACTCGTCGCCTGGGTTACAGGCCTCATATCATTGTCTTTTTCAAAATGTCGGGAAGGGGGCCAGCCAAGATACACATGCCCCCGTCCAGAATACGGCGCCGTCATGGGCGGGACCATAGGGTGTCGCAAACATGGAGCCATGGCTGGTGCTGGTACACGCCTCGTGTATCGACGTTGATTCGTGCCGGGGACGAGGTAGTTAAGCCGGCTAGGGGGTCCGGGATGTGGAGAGTCTGTTATGTGGTCGTGGAAGTGGGTTCCTATCGGCCCCCGGGCCATGGAGGCTGTATGACCTGTAGCAGGAACACCATCATGGAGGTGCGGCTGTGTCTCGGGTGCCATGGGCGCAGGTTGTCCCACACCCCCCATACCAGTACCCTCGACCGCCGGTGGCATAGGCGGATGCACCGACGCAGGCCAGCCCCCAGTTTCTTGCTCGACCAAGAGCTCGTATGCTGGCAAGCAGCCAGGATTGACTTCTCCGGCTGGAAGCAGTAACCGAGGGCCACAGTGCAGTGGATGCGTCATCAAAACTCCCAACTTCAACATTTCATTTACTCCCGCCGCCTCGCACGCCGCCGTCTCCATTGTCCTTGAAACGTCATTTTCGAGAGGTTCGCCCGCAGCGGGCACCGAGTTATACCAATAAGCTAACACATTGTTAGCCTCTCACTCTTCATCCTCATTCCGTCGTCCTTGGACATTTCGGAACAGGGATAGATGGGGAGTACGAAGACTTACCATACATGATGGTGAATGCAAGACATCTGCGAGACTGACGAATCACCCCCGCTGAGAAATTTCTTTGCTTGCCATCCCTGTCGGTGTGGAGTTTGTCAAGGATCTTGCTTATTTCTCGAAGTGGAGGGGACCAGCAGGTCGACATATTGGCGTTGGGTGAGTAGTTGCGCAGCGTGACGGTTAAAGTACGCGGACGGAGTGTGTGGCGAATGTGATAACGATGCGTAAGGATGGTGGTGAAGATGCTCAGCGTCCAAGAGCCCAGAGTGTAGGGAGGTGAGAAGATGTGCGAAGGTTCGGGGAGTCGGCCTGTCTTCCAGTCCTGACGAAATCGCTGCTGGCGTGCTTGCCATTTTGGAAGATCGGGGAGTGACTCCGGTGGTGATGGAGGCAGGGTCGACTTCGACGTCGTGGTCTGGCGAGCACCCAGCTCCACGACAAATGACCCCTTGAATTCATAGCATCCAACATTCATGTGGCTACCACCGCTGGAACAAAGTAGGCAAGTAAACTCCTGAGAAAGAAAATAGATATCCACATAATATACATTGTATCTACCATCATCACCTTATTTGTCCTTCTCGAAGAAAGAAGAGTCATCTATAAACGCCAATAATGCAATGACTGGTACACAAAAAGGGAATGATCTGTGCTGTGCTCCGGCGCACTTAGAGAAGAGTGTTCGCGTCTCGTCTGAGGCCCATCTTCCCGCTTCCTCTGTCGTCCTCCCCTGGCCACTCTTGGCCCCTTCACGTCAACTCGTCGCCAAAATCCTAAAACCGCCAAGTTCAACACATCCTGAAGTTTTTCATGCCACAGGAGGAATTGGGCCGCTGGTAGGGGAATCAGTGAACCCTGATGGAAAAGGCGGTGGCGCACTCTTTCCACCATCCCCACCACCAAAGTACTTCTCGAAGTGCTTGTTATCATCAAACGGCCTCTTACCAAGAAGTCTAACCATATCGTCTCTCGACAAGACCTCCTTAGTAAGCAGCTCCTCAGCAACAACCTTAACCTCGTCCTTCTTCGCCTCCAGCAAATCCTTACATTGCTTGTACGCCTCATCCACAATCCTCCTCACCTCCTCATCGATGGTTTGAGCTGTCGATTCAGCAAATGGCTTGGTGAGCTTATTCTCATTGTCCTCAAAGTGAAGATATCCGACCTTCTTAGACATACCCCACTGGGTAACCATAGCCGTTGCCAACTTGGTGACCTTGTTGAAATCATCCGAGGCACCAGACGTGACCGTAGGGAAGTGCAACTCCTCAGACACACGACCACCAAGGGACATAGCCATACGATCCATCAACTGGTTGACGTTCATGAGGTAGGTGTCGCCAGCTGGGAGGTATTGTGCGTATCCGAGAGCTCCCTGTCCACGAGGGATAATGGAGACCTTGAGGAGGGGGTCGGCGTGCTTGAAGTACCAACCGCAAATGGCGTGGCCGGCCTCGTGGTAGGCGACCACGCGCTTCTCCTCTGGGTTGAGAACAAGGGACTTCTTCTCGAGACCTCCGATCACACGCTCAATGGCTTGCTCGAAGTGCTCCATCTTGACGGATTCAGCCTTGGTACGGGCGGCTAGAGAAAACTGGTTAGCATGACACAAGAGAGATAGGAATGATGTTGTGCTTACCAATAAGAGCGGCCTCGTTACAGCAGTTGGCAATATCAGCACCAGAGAAACCCGGAGTGAGTGCCGAAAGACGTCCCTGAAGATACTCCATATCCTCATGTGTAACAATCTTCTGCAAGTGAACCTTGAAAATCTGCTTTCTACCATCCATGGTTGGACGGTCGATACCGATATGTCTATCGAAACGACCTGGTCTCATAAGAGCCTTATCCAAAACATCAGGCCTGTTAGTACCAGCAAGGACAACAACCTGCTCAGAGGTGTTGAAGCCGTCCATCTCAGTCAATATCTGATTAAGCGTGGACTCGCGCTCGTCGTTTCCACCGCCGAAGCCACCAGCCTTTCCACGGGCCTTTCCGATGGCATCAATCTCATCGATGAAGATGATACATGGGGTGTTCTTTTTTGCCGTGGCGAACAAGTCACGAACACGCGATGGACCAACACCGACGAACATCTCGACGAACTCAGAACCGGAGACGGAAAAGAAAGGCACGCCGGACTCTCCAGCAGTGGCCTTGGCAAGTAAGGTCTTACCGGTACCTGGTGGTCCGGACAAGATAGCTCCACGTGGGATCTTGGCACCGAGACGGGAGTACTGCTCTGGAGTCTTCAAGAAGGAAACGAACTCCATGATCTCAGCCTTGGCCTCGTCCATACCAGCCACATCTTTGAACTGAATCTTGACGTCGGTCTCGTGATTGAACTTCTTGGCGCGGGACTTGCCCATGCCGAACACACCGCCACCAGCTCCACCGCCGCCGGCACCACCACCCATGCGGCGCATCAAGAAAAGGGTTCCTCCAAGAATTAAGATGGTTGGGGCGAAGTTGATGAGAAGAGTAGTGAGGGAAGTGCTAGTTGTGTAGTTGACTGGAATGCGCTCCTTGCTTGGAATTCTCAGCTCGTCTTGGGCATCCTCAAGCTTGCGCTCGAAAGCATCGACAGAACCGATGGAGAAGTAGTAGTGGAAGTTGCCATCCTTAGCGGCTGGCGACTCTGGATACATGCGCTGTGTCGCCTCCTTGTGCAATGAGACTCTGACTTTGTCTCCGTTGACGACGGTCAACTTCTCAACGAGTCCCTTGTCCAGGAACGTCGTCCTGAACTCCTGCCATGTGATATCTCTTGAAGCGTCGCTTGGCATGAGAAGGCGGTAGGTCATATATGCAAGGAATGCGGTAAGCAAGAAGTTGTTGGTGTCGAACTTGAACTCGAAAGCCTTAAAGTTTCCCTCCTCATTGCTCTCTTTGCCACCTTTTTTACCGCCGTTGTTGCCCCCTGATGAGCTCTCCTGGTGCTGACTGGACTTGAACTCAGTCGGCTGCTTCTTGGTCTCTGGCGCATACTTGCCCTTCTGCACTTGCGACATGATCCTCATCAGCTTCCCAGCATTTCCCAAGGTCATTTTCTGACCATTCCTGACACTATCCATGATCTCTCTCACCTCGACTGGAATGCCCTGCTTCTTGATCTGCTCAAAGCTCTCCTCCACGCTCTTGACCTGACCGGCTGGCAGCCCCTTCTTCAATGTCTCCAACAATTCGTTCATTGCCTTCTCATCCTCCGGGCTGAGTGGGACAAAACCCTCGTCGAGTTTTGGCGCAGCATTCTCACCGTTCTTTCCTGCATCCTTTTCCAAGGGCGACTTTGGGTCCTTGTATAGGTTCTCTGTCCCCGGCGCCGGCTTGCCGGTCTTGTCGTCGTTCTTCGGTGGCTCGGTCGCATAGGTTCTTGCTAACCTCGCGGTCAATGGTGTGGCTGCGCGCAAGCTTGTTCTGCTGGCGCATCTAAGTGTCGTGTTCGAAACGCGAGCGAGGCGACCAGATTGTCTAAGTAAACCACTCATAATGGTGGCGGGGGCGGTTGATTGCCGGGTCGAATGAGGATTGTCTAGGGCGCCGTCGTCGACGAGATTCGTGGTATTAGGCGGAAATAGGTACGCCTCCGTGATATTGTCTTCCGCTATTGAAGGCGGAGTGGCGTGAAGGTAAAAAGGTGGTTAATAGAGGTATGATAGCCGGCGTGTGTATTCAAGCTCGCGATCATGAGGGCGAGGTTCTCGCCGAAGCGCTTACATAAGCAGAAAGTCAGACAGGCGGCAGTGAAGACGTCACTCCATTCTTAAATATCTTTATGGAGCCGCCGAGAACAAGGAAATTCATATAACACTGCTATACGCTTAATCGGCCGTTTAATACGTAAGCGAGCACAAACAACCCTCCTCTTAAGGTGTTCAGCAACGACGCTGCTCATTAACGATCCCTTTGCCCTCGCCACAAGATGCCAATGCTCGAATTTGGACATAACTGGTTAGTGATCGGCAACGCCTTTTGTTTAGATGTTTGCATTTTTCCGTAGAAGTGTTAGTTTATCCAAAAGTCTAATGGCTTCGTGTTTAATGATATTAGTTTCATTTTGCTGCGATGGCAAGACTCTTCGGAATTTTGTGGTCGTAAGGCAATCTCACCAGTCAGAGAGATGATCACCTCAGTTACAAGTACATAAGTTGCACCGTTATCATGCTTTGATTTGGATTTGCTCCATTCTCTTGTACTGTTATACAATATTTTTGTTCATATTTTTCTACGCCAGTGAGCAGTGTTATACAGTACTTCCCTAGCCTCCCCAAGTGGACTTAGGCAGATGACGAGCGTCCACCCAAGAACACATGGTCTGCGCGGCTGCGATCCACCTCCATGTACCAGATGCAAGCTGTATCCTTTCATCTTCCAACAAATCCACGTCTCACACGCTTCGACACCCCTCGCGGGCTCATCAACTTTGGCTTGTAACTGGGGGAGATTGGCCCATGGCCAAGTGCAATGCTCTCGGCGCGGTTTCTCAAAACGATCGAAAGCTTGCGGGCAGGAGCGATGGATGGTCTGCGAGTCTTCATGTTCAGTTGAACAGCGATGCCGGCATCCAACTGGGCGGTGGTGGTAACTGGAGCTGCAAGGCGAGGAGTTGGATTCGCCTTCCAAGAGCTAGATCCAAAAATGGCGTACCAGTGTCCCATAATAGACATGGAAGAGGTGATGAAGGGGTAGATATATCCAAGAATACGATCACAGATGGCGGTGAGCCTCGAAGGTGGTGTTGGGCCCTGGTAGGAGTCGTTGAAGAAGTCGCGGAACTCGTAGGCACTCGCGAGCTGGGAGACAATGATGGGCTTCTTGACGCTGAAGTCGAGGTGTGCCTTCAGTGCGAAGAGCATAACGAGGACTGGATAATACTTGATGGTGGCGAAGATCATGGTTGGGTTGGCGGCCGCGCGAAAGAGCAGAGCGATGAGGAGAAGCCAGTACTGGTTTGTGAGGTAGGCGTTTATCTCTTTGCCGATGGTTAGGGAGAACAGTGATATGTAGGCTGGAAGTTGCTTTAGCGACGAGGCGATGTTAAGGGAAGAGGAAGACGACTTACTTCCAATAGGCAGAGACGATTCAAGCTCGCCAGCCAAGAACTGAGAGACGAACTGATGGGCGAGTTGGAGGTAACCCTGGGCCCAACGGCTCCGCTGATTATAGTAACCTCTCCAGCTTCCAGGTGCGAGCTCATAGCTAATAATCGACGTATCGTGCACGATATCCCAGCCCTGGCTCAAAGTCTGGAAACTCAGATCAACATCCTCAATTGCGGCCTCGGTATTGAAGCTCAATTGTCTCAACTTCTTTGCGCACCAATACCCATTACTACCAGTAAAGATCGCCTGCCCAAAAAGCTCCGCACGTCCCGGCTGCCAGACAGTGGAGAAGAAATCCTGGTCGCCTGCTGCTATACGATTAAGCAGTGTCGATGGGAAGGAAGGGCGGACGATACAGCGGCCGAGAATGCAGGCGAGGTTGCTCTTAGCCGAGTCAAGACTGAGCTTGGTGCATGCAATCAATGGACCGAGTGGGTGGACAATGTGATCAGCATCGAGAAGCAGGATGACGCCGCATGGGTTCAAGCTCATCTTGGAAAGCCAGTAGTTGTGGTTCGCAGCCTTGGTATTGCTATCAGGCACGAAAATCAACTCAATGCCTGGCAGTTTGCGGCGCATCTCTACCTCCAAACCGGTTTCCATCTTTTGGTTCGACTTGGTGTTGTAGACGAGCGTCCACTTTGTTCTGCATGGTGGATAAACGATGGTCGTCATGTTGTGCAGGATTGTCTCAATGATTGTCGCTGCTTCGTTGTCCAGGAGGGCGGTGAAGACGATGTTTAGCTTTGGGTATTTTAGGCATGCCTTGTTCTTGTGGAAGTCGTCGGCCTTAGTCTTGTCACAGTCTTTCATGAACCCATCAAGCTGGAGGCGCCCAGTCTGGAAGACCTTGGCGGCGAGGAGGGCTTCGGTAGCTCCAATAACAGACGAGAAGGCGGCGGTGGTCAAGAGGATAAGAGCTGCGAGGGAGACTCCATTGGCAGAGATGTTGAGGTAGGTAACCAAAGAAGTGATGGCATATGCAATCCAAAAGAGGGCAATTATGTTGGCGGTGAGAGCCATTGTGATTGTACTTGAGCTTCGGCGTGGCGTGTTCTAAGAGGAGTGCTCTTTCACAACCGTTCGAGTCTGCTGGGAAAAGAGTTTGCTAGTCTTACGTGGTTTGTTGCGGAAGACGCCAGTTTTAGCGCTAAAAATCAACGGCTTATGTCGTCAGTTGTGTTGCTTGACACAAACGAGACTCAAGGTTATGTTTCTATGGCTCTTTTAGCTACTTTCATTCTTGCTTGTTCATTCTCACAAAGCCTTTGAAGTTCAAAGCATGCGTTGTATATACTCAAAGGAGCATCAACACGGCTATGTTGTTTTCCAAGGCCCCCATGTTCTCGCGTTTCTCTTTTGTTCGGTCACGATGAAAGGGGAACATGGCACTATGAGCTCAAATCGAAATACCTAACGGATATCCTTCACTCCCGTCCCACCTTCGTCAATTCCCTCAATCGATATACGATCTCATTTCGATCGTTCACAGTTTTCCCGTGTGTCCTATTATGCGCAAATTTTTCCTCGTACCACCTTTTCAATGTGCATATCCACTTCCGCCCAGAGCTAGCATAAAGGTGCTGCTTCTGCTCGGACTTTGCTTCTAGCTCAGCGCTTTGTAATTTACGATGCATAACTGGATAATATGCACGCCTTAAATAAATGAATCCAAAGTCCCAGTCTTCCAGTCAAGCTCCTTGCCCCTTCCTTCCTCCTCAAACTCCGTCTGCAGCTCTTCGCAACGATCCCGCGAAACCGGAAGTGTGTCTCTAAAACCAGGTGGTTCGTAATAATACCTTTCTCTGAGCTCGAAGGTGGAGCTCGCTAATAGTCTGTGGCCCATTTGAGATTTTTGATATCGATGCTTCGCTGGCGCCAAAACGGTATCTGTTTTTGTATCATGTACGTCAGGGCGTCGATCAATCGATTCTTCCTGCATATGGTCTTTGGCATTGGGACCTCGAAATGCGGTAGGAAACTCTTTCTTTGAGCCCGACTGCTGAGACATCTCAATATTTGGAGTTTCGACAATTCCATGCTTTGTTGTCGTAATGCATACCCCGCATTAGAACAGTCCACTAAACATTAGCATCGATCGTCTACAAACAAGGTTAAACCCAGATGTTTTGATTTTGGAAATCGATCTGGTTCTACTGGATACCGACGAATGTTGTTGACCGCCGATGATGGGCCAGAACGTTGCCGTCCCGTCTAGAACGAAGACGAGCTCAGTTGATGTAGCATGCAAAAAGTAACAAGGTCGTGGCATCGACAAGGTACTGCTGAGGCTTGGCATTTACCCTACAATTCCCGACCATTATATAGAGTTAAGCAGCTTTTGAGGACTCTAAATCTCTCTTCATTTGAACTGGAACCTTACTACTTAACGCATGCTTACTCCTCCGCTCCCCCAACTCCTTCAACCTCTTCCAAATCTTCGCAAGCTCTTTCCCCTCCTTCCCATTTCCCATGTGCCTTTTCAAGCTCTCCCCTTTCTCTAGCAGGTTCGCTAAAATCAAGAGTTAGTTCCTTACTAACCCCCTCATGAAAGGCAGTGGTAGAGACGCTTTTATGATCCTCGAACAGACTTACTTTTGGTGCTGCAGTTTTCTCAATACTGCCAGCCTCCACCTCGCTGCGATCGTATGCTTAGGCAATGAAGCTCTAGTCATGAAGTACGTGGGGAACAACTGTTCTAGGTTAGTAGTCCTTAGCTATAGTACCTCGTCACAAGTTTACCCACTATTAGCCTTCATAACGAATGAATTTTGCGGCGATGATTTGCAATAAATGCCGTTGCCATGCCTAGAAGTGGGATAACGAGCTGACCATGCAGCCAAGACCACACGAATTACCACTTCATGTAGCATCAAACTCGTGACCACGTACGGTCGTTTAGCATTTAGTAGAGATACCTAGAGTCAAAGGCTTCAGCTAGAGGGTGGTATGCATAGAGCACAGCTGAAAGGATTCCTTGAAATAAACTGAAATCCTTTGTAATAGTTTTGACGTCTCAACTGTTTCCCCGTAGCGTATATAACAGTCTTTACCAGGCTTTCATGTGGTTGCAAACAGAAAGGCATGGCCGCGCTTCCGCCGTAAGTTTCCTATTTGGTCCAATCGCTTTCAGCTCCTATCATGATCTTTAATTGTTTTTCCATATGTCGTATCATGCGCTATGTCTTCAAGCGACTCACGAAGGTCTATCAGCAGGTCCACCCGCAGTTTGTGATAAAACTCCTCGTCTTGGTTCGACGTCACTTCTTCGTGAGCTCCTTGAAGCCAATACTCGTAGGCGTTCAACATCTGTCACTTTAATTGCACGGAGCCACCGCCGTTGTGCTAATAAGCTCAATCGTTGCCGGATGATGAGTGAATCATTATTATATTTTCCGTACGCCTTATTATGGCCATCGGCTTCTTGCGCCACTTTTTTGAGGTCTTTTATACTTCCGTTTAGAGCGTGGCATATAACTGCCCCTCCTGTCTGAACGTCGCATCTTCCTCAGCACGCGTAAACCATTTGCGGGAAGACTCCAATGTATCATGCTCTACCATCAAATCCAAGATGCCAGTCCTCCAGCCAGGCTCCTTTTGCCCTCTGCCCTCACCCTTAAAATCTTTTTGTAGCACGTCCTAGTCTTCTATCTCAAGCTTAAGCTCAGGTGGCTCATGCCAAAGCTTCTCGCTGAACTCAAACTTCCTAGTCGGCTCTGCTACCTCGCTGTTTCGTCGTCATGTTCCTGCCCCCGACTCAACACTCCTGCCATCGTAATGATGTGCTGACGTCTGAATGGTGTTCCTTGACGTGTCTTTTGCGGCAGTGAATGCAGGAGCAAAAACGCCCTTATAGTCTTCAAACCGGGCCCCCAACGATACAGCAGCCTTGTCCATACTGGCAACCTCCATCTGGTTGCGATTTGATACTCGGACACTCGTGACTACTTGGCAGGCTAGTTCGGGGGGAATTCTGCTCCAGCCAGTACTTGCCGCGTTTCAGGTAAAGTAATTGGCACGAGATGATACTCACTATAGCTTATCGATGAGGTTGAGCTTGGAGAGGGATGGAGACTGATCTCAGGGAAATGACGTCCAATGCACGAGGTGGGGCAACGAGCTGAGGTTGGCAGGCAACCAAGAACAAGGATTCACGAGGCATCAAACTCGTGACCAAGTATCTCATAATTGCCCGATAACGTGTCAAGCAGCTTAGACTGAATAGATATCGTTGCTTCGTCTGGATTTGATCTCAGATCTTTAACTTGACGTGTGCGCTCCCGCCGCAACTCTGCTAGTTCGTGCAATAGGTTTCTGATCTTCACCCAATCCTCGTACTTCTTTCCGTGTGCCAGCTTAGGGTCCCACATCTCTCCAGTCTCTTGATAGTCGATTTTGAAAATTCCTTAGACTTTTGAATAAAACTGATTCTCCTTCTCGGACTTCGCTTCTTGAACAGCGTCTACAAGCCAGTCAGAGTAGGAAATTAATATCTCTCGCTCAATCGTCAGATCCAGGCACCCTACCTTCCAGTCAAGCTCCTTTTGCCCTCCGCCTTCTTCTTTAGACTCCTTCTGCATCGCATCACATACATCGAAACACCATATATCCTGGAGCTCAGGCGGTCGATGCCACAGCCTCTCCCTAAACTCGAACGCCTTCGCCACTTGGTCTTCCTCCGCCTGGGCTTTCCCTCGTCGTCGCTTAGCCGGCGAACCCCTGGGATCTTCATTATCGCTGCAATGACACCGTTACTCGCGCCTCGCCTGAGCCAGTTCAGGCGCACTTATAGTCTGCGATCCCTGACCGCGGTAAGCAACAGCGCTTTCTCGCGTCGTGCCTCGGCTTGCGGATCGCTTGCTTAAACGTTCGGAAGTTGGGCGGCATTGTCCATAGTGTTAACTGGCTGTGGGATCTAGACAATTGAGTTGGCGACACACGCCCACAGTACCGTACATCGAATCGGGGGATATCACTTTGAAACGTGGCAGCTCGACAGAAGCTGAGGCTGAACGGACGAGCAGAGGTCGCGAGCCTTGGCGCCTACGGCTCGTGACCAGCCAGGCTACACCAAGTACCTCCGTACCTAAGTACTTAGGTAGCACCAATGATGGCCATAGTTTCAATCATCACAGCACTAAATGTCTACGACAGCAATTTCACAGAGCTGACAAAAAGCCAGAGGCCACTTGAATAGTAGTTTTCGTACAGCGCAGCTCTACTATACACTTACAGCCGCCTCTAACGGCAGTTTCGTAAACTCGGCAACGAAAGCTAAACCATATATGTCCCTTCCCTTGTTATACTCCAACCCCATCCCGAATGCCGTGATTGCATGCGATCGTTCCTATATGCGAAATGTGCTCCATCCATCGAGCCGCACAGCCCATTCTGGGTAGCGCATCGTTTTCCCCCGTAAACTGTATACGAATCGAATAAAGCCATCTAGCTCGTATGCAGCGTGCTCTTCCTTCATGCCTCTCCTTGGTGGCCTATTCGAACATCATTATGAGAGACGTGGACTCATCCTCGGACTCCTCGGCCCACTACTACTCCTCGAAGCCCCTCTCGGTGATCTCCCTCCAGGCGATCGTACGCCTCCGTTCTGCATCAGGCGTGGATCTATGCTGAGGCTTAACGGCCTGACACCGTTCGCCTTAGCCTTCCCATTCACCTTCTCCCTCAAACTCCCATTCCTACTCACCTTCCCACTCAGCGGCGCATCGTCCTCCGACTCCTCCGCAAGGTCATCCAGTCCATACCCCTCCTCCTCATCATACCCCCTCATCAACCCATCCCTATCATTCCCTCTCCATGGGCCCGCACTCCCAGTCGACAACCTCGAATCCGATCTCCTGGCTTGCATACTCCTCCTCGTCTGAATACTGCTTATCATGTCTGTTCCAACACCATCTGGGCCAGTGACTCCGCGGTTGAGTATTTTATGGCCGTCCGGATCGCCTCTACTCAAATTCAACAGGTAGACACCCGTGAAGATGACCAAAAACCCGGCGAGCAGGGAGGTAGTGTTGACCGTGTCAACCGTATTAAATCCGCCGAAGAGGATGAACGACGCAACCAAAGTCGCAGTAGTGAAAGATACGTAGTAGACGGGGTTGACGATACTCGTCGGGAACTGGCTGAGCGCTTTGTTGAAGTAGTTCATCTGCGTCAGGATACACACCACCGTCACAATCATAAAGACATATGTTGAGGGGTGGCTGAACTGGTTTTTGCCGGCGAATGTCAATTTCAAGGCAATGCCGAATGCCTTGACTGACATGACCGAAATCGAACCAACGGCGGAGCAGATGGAGACGTGGACAATGGGGTTCTTGCGGCCATACCGAGGCGCGATCTTGTAAATCATTATGAAGGTGAAGATGGCGACGAGGGTGCAGTAGAGCATGAAGCCTGGGGGTTTATGTGTTAGCTCGACTCTCCAATTGACCGGTGCCTTCCCATCCATGACCTCGCCATTATCAGGATGGAAGAACCTACCTGGCTGAATAGCATAATGCAGAATCTCATCCACAGTCTCGATCTCCGCGTCGGGCGGCGCATGGAGCACGATTATGACGGAGCCGATCAAACAGATTGCGCAGCCTAATTTGCCGAGGACTCCGAGCTCTTCCTTTAGGAAGTAGGAGCCCAGCACTGCGCCGATGAGGACGGAGAGGGCTCCGAGGGGCGTGACGAGGATGGCCGGGGCGAAGGCGTAGGCTGCGAAGTTGGCTACTTCGCCGAGGACCACTGGGTAACTGGTTAGCATTGTCCATGTGAAATTGGGCGAGAACAGTTTCGCATAGCATTGAAACTAGTTGGTAAAATGGTCTGGAGGCGGGTGAAGCGTACTGGTAACAATTCCTCCCCACCATACCGGGGATTTTAGGTATGTGAAACCGTCTCCTTCAAAGCCCAAATGCTCCTCTGCGTGCATCAGGCCGAGCTTGGTGATGACGAACGATGTCCCAATCATCAGAGTAGACCCCACCGCAAGGGCGAGGCCGATGTATTTATCTTCTATCATGTTGCTGGTTTGGATTTGATCGCTCTCCATAGTGCTTTAGGAGTCTCGAGTTTTGAGTCAGTGGGCGGGAGCTTGCGCTCGTGGTTGTAGTTGAGGTTGGCCGTCTCGGCGTTAATCAGCTCGGTTCTGCCGGAGGCTGGAGCTTATTGCAGCTGTCTAAAGGTTGCTGGCGTGGAAGTCGTAATCGATTGGCGTGTATACAATCGTTGGCGCAGTGCCATACAAGACTCCTATCCTCGAATCCCTTTTTTCTCGCGTGTTGTGTCGTCGTTTGGGATCCGTGTCCTCCGCGTGCTCAGCAATGCTAAGAGGGCTTGTGGTATGCTAGGCGCTTGGCGACAGGTCTATACTTAGCGAGCGTGTTGTTGTCGACGTCGTAGATTGTGTAGTCGCCGTCGTCGTTGTTGCAAAACGAGTGTTCGTGGTCGAATGCGCGGGTGCTGTACTTTTGTCGAAGGAGAAATACTTGTGCCAATAGTGAAGCGTGGCTCTCTCACACGTCTCACGGGCAAACCGCCTTTAAGTGAATTTGAAACAGCCAGAGGCACGGGCCTTGCTTAGTTCCCCATAACTCCCGCTAAGACTTGACACAAGCCGCTCGACCAGTTAGAAAAGAGCTTGATGCCACCACAGCCTACTCTGGGTCATTTGGGGGGAGATGCTTGGACCACGCGTTGGCGACCTTCAAAACCTGGAGAACTGAGAGAACAGCGAAAGTCCCGAGGTTACTTATTTTGCTACGCGAGGATAGTTTAAATGTATGTATGTAAAGCTAGAAGTAAATAAAGTCTAACATTTAGCTGCCTAACTCTTGTTAAAACCAATCGCCAAAATGGTATAATCTTGGCATTTCTTGCTTCTTTTAACTGCGCCTCGAAAATGGAGCTGGCGGCGACTCAGGTGGGGGTCGCATTTATTTAGCACGTGACACAGCCTTCTAGTCGCGTCAATCCACAAAGCGCCAACCGCGAATACTTGCGACAGACCGCGACTGGCATATCGCGACCATAATCCGAAGAGCTTCCACTCCACACCACAACGTACCGACAACATAACCTCGATTATGAGATAGACACGGTTGCAATTTTCCTTCTCACGAAAACTTGCGCACACAGTTGCGACAAGAACTAAAGGAAACCCACCTACACAAATCTCCGGCGCAGCCCGCCAAATAAACACCTAACATGGGCAAGCTTATCCGCCTCGAGCTGTTCAACTTCAAGTCCTACAAAGGCCACCACCAGCTCCTCTTCGGCGACTCATACTTCACCTCCATCATCGGTCCCAATGGCTCCGGAAAGTCCAATTCCATGGACGCCATATCCTTCGTCCTCGGCATCAAGTCTTCACATCTGCGCTCTACACACCTTCGCGACCTCGTTTACCGTGGCAGGGTCCTGAAAACCTCAAAGATCAATGCTGACGGATTAGCGGCCCAACCAGGAGAGAATGAAGAGGCTGAGGAAGAGCAGGACACACAGCCCGAGCGCAACGATCCGAAGAGTGCTTGGGTCATGGCAGTGTATGAGGATGATGCTGGCGATGAGCAGAAGTGGAAGCGCACTATTACCAACCAGGGCGCATCCGAGTACAGGATTAACAACGGTGTCGTCACTGCGGCACAATACAATGAGGCGTTAGAGGCGGAGAATATCTTGATCAAGGCCAGGAATTTCCTTGTCTTCCAGGGAGACGTCGAGGCCATCGCATCGCAATCGCCAAAGGACCTTACTCGTCTGATTGAGCAAATCTCTGGATCGCTGGAGTACAAGGCGGAGTACGAGCGTCTTGAGGCTGAGGCGGACGAGGCGACTGAGAATCAGAACAACCACCTTCACAGACGTCGTGGCATCAACTCGGAGATTAAGCAGTATCAGGAGCAGAAGAAGGAGGCGGATAACTTCCAGGCCAAGGCTGACGAGCGCGATCAAGCTATTGTCAGACATATCCTGTGGAAACTCTACCACTTCCAGAGAACGATCGACGAGTCTACCGAGGAGATTGCAAAGTATCAAGAAGAGCTCAAGGAGTTCAGACGTGGTGTGAAGAAGTATGAGAATGCTGTCGAGGCTGCACGTATCGATGCTGCTGCTTCGCAAAAGAACGTAAGCAAGGTTGAGCGTGCGATCAAGGTAAAGGATAGGGATATTGAGGATAAGAATAATCAGCTTGTGCCGATCGATGAGAAGGTTGAGCAGACTGAGCGTGATCAGGCAAAAATTCAAAAGAGGATTGATGAGTTGATTAAGGAGCGCGATCAACAGGCTGCCGGCATTGAGAGTGCGAAGAAGGATCTTGCATTAGTCGAGAAGGCTCACAAGGTCTTTGAAGCGCAATGGAGGGAGCAGCTCAAGAACATGGGCAGGGAATTGTCTGCGGATGATCTGAAGGAGTATAATTCGCTGAAGGCGCAAGTTATTGCCAAGACTACAAAGAACCAGGCGAAGCTCGATAACCTTCTCCGCACACTTAAGACTGACGAGATCACCCTCAACAGCCTGAAGAGCAAGCTCGATTCCGCCAACTCCCAAGTTGAGAAGATCACCGAGGAGGTCAACCAGATCACCGAGCGCAGGGACACCACCAAGTCGTCAATTAAGGAGATCTCCAAGGAGATGGACAACAAGAAGGCCGAATACAACCGTTACCAATCCGAGCGTCTCCGCATCAACCAGAAGCGCACTGAGATCGAAGAGAAAATCTCGGAAGTCGTGAAGAAGCTCGATGATGCCAAGGATGGCAGACGCCAGAACGACAGGGAGATGCGCACCAAGGAGATGGTCACCTCCCTCAAGCGCATCTTCCCCGGTGTCCGTGGCAGAATTGGCGAGCTTTGCAAACCCAAGCAGAAGAAGTTTGATGAGGCCGTTATCACGGCCCTCGGTCGCGACTTCGACTCGGTGGTTGTCGACACCGAGAAGACGGCTGTGGAGTGTGTTCAATACCTCAAGGAGCAACGCTATGGTCCTATGACCTTCATCCCGCTGGACAACATCAAGGTCAACGCCGTCAACTCAAGCCTGAAGAACTTGAACAAGGCGAGATTGACAATCGACACCATCGACTTTGACTCTTCCCTCGAGCGAGCCATGTCCTACGCCTGCGGCAGCTCCATAGTCTGCGACGACCTCGCAACCGCAAAGCACATTTGTTACACCAAGGGCACGCAAGTCAAGGCTGTAACGCTCGAAGGCTTCGTTATCCATAAGGCTGGTCTCATGACTGGAGGCCGCGGAGCCGAGGGCAAGAACGGTAAACGTCGCTTTGAGGAGACCGATGTCCAGAATCTAGAGAAGATGTTTGAGAAACTCATGGCTGAGTTGGAGGCCCTTCCAAAGGTCAACCGCAGAGGATCGGATGAGGAGAAGCTGCAGACTGAGTTGACGGGCTTGGAACAACGCCTGCATTATGCACAAAGTGAGCTGAAGGCGTTTGAGCAGAATCTTGCTAGCAAGAAGAAAGAGCTTGATCACCTTAAGCGCGAAGCCTCCAAGCTGCAGCCACAGCACGATGAGCACACACGCTCTCTCGACGCACTCCGCGAATCCTCCCAAGAATTCAAAGAAGCAGTCTCTGAAGTCGAAGATAAGGTCTTCGCAGACTTCTGCAAGCGCCTCGGCTACGCCAATGTCCGTGAATACGAAGTACAACAAGGCTCCCTCGAGCAAGAAGTAGCGCAGAAACGCAACGACTTCGAGTTACAGAAGCAACGCCTTACTTCCCGCCTCACATGGGAGACTTCTCGACTAGAAGATACCAAAACCCGTCTTAAGCGCCTTGAAGACCAGACCGAGAGTTTGGCGCAGGGCATCGAGGAGTACAATACCACGAAGATCCAGCTTGAGGAGGCGCTGGATGTGGATAATGCCCAGCTGGATACTCTGAAAGAGCAATTGACGGAGGTTAAGGCCAAGTTGGCGAAGAAGAATGATAAGGTTGTTGCTGCGAGGAATGCGCTGCATAAGCGTAACGCTAACGTCGACGCGGCACTACGCGAGATTGCGGCCTTGGAATCGGAAGCCCAACGCGCTGCAGCAGGCCGTTACGCTCTTCTGCGCAGGTGTAAATTGGAGCAGATCCGTATCCCGCTCGCTGAGGGCAGTCAAAGCCTCGAAGCCTTGCCTGTCGATAATATGCCAGAAGTCGATCCAGAAGCAATGGACATCGACGAAGGCGCCGGCGTCGACCCAATCCTCTCCAACGACGGCATCGTCGTCGATTTCGACGAGCTCGAAGACGACCTGACAGAATCCCAAGACGCGCACATCGAAGAGACTCTCCTCCAAAACATCCAATCACTCAACAACACCCTAGAAAAGCTCAATCCCAACATGAGAGCGCTCGACAGACTCAAGGATGTCGAAAATAAACTGAAGACAACCGATAAGGAGTTCGAGGATGCCAGAACAGCAGCAAAGAAAGCGCGTGACGTATTTTTGGCAGTGAAGCAGAAAAGATACGACATCTTCTCCGCGGCCTTCACCCACATCTCCACCTCCATCTCCAGCGTATACAAAGACCTCACGCGCTCCAGTGCCTATCCATTAGGCGGCCAAGCATACCTCGACATCGAAGACAGCGATACGCCTTACCTCGCAGGCATCAAATACCACGCCATGCCGCCCCTCAAGCGCTTCCGCGACATGGAGCACCTCTCAGGAGGCGAGAAAACGATGGCTGCGCTTGCGCTACTGTTTGCGGTGCATAGTTTCCAGCCGAGTCCGTTTTTTGTCCTCGATGAGGTCGATGCGGCGCTGGATAATGCGAATGTGGAGCGGATCAGAAACTATTTGATAAGTCATGCGGGGCCTGGGATGCAGTTTATCGTTATTTCGTTGAAGACTGGGTTGTTTCAGGGGAGTGAGTCACTGGTGGGTGTTTATAGGGATCAGGAGGTTAATTCGAGTAATACTTTGACGCTGGATGTAAGTTTTCGACAATGCCGAGGGGTTTGGAGATGGATACTAATATGGAATAGTTGCGCAAGTACCAGTAAATTCACCAACACATCATTCACGAGCGAAGCGAGCGACCAAAAAGAGAGAGATCAACAAGGAGGACGACTATTTTGGCGTTCACTGGCGCACGATATCATGGTTGCTTACTTGCTACCACACATCTTGCCTGAGTTTTGTCACAGACGTACTGTTGTATATCAGGATTGCTATGCGGCATTAGTTAACTGTGTATCAATTATTTTGCTTTGCTTTTGGGTTGCTACATGACATTGTGAGAACGATCAGTGGTGGCCTGTCAACCTCTTAGACTTGTAGTCGGCGGATGGTGTTGGTGCCAAGTCTTAACCTTGTTTGAGTCACGAGCTTGTGTTGCATGATACTCGTGCTTTGCTGAGCTTGGTTTCATTTGAACCATTAACAACCACGGATAACGTCCTCAGATCTCTTCAAGTCGGGTCGAGGCAGTCGCCGGCCTCAAAGTCAGAGCGTGTTATCGCTTCTGAAAGTACGCCAGATGTCGTTGAGTTGGAAAACGGCGCAGTGCAAGATCATATGAATGAGAAGAAGCACCAGCTTGATGCGAGCGCCGATGAGCCATTGATGCCGGTTAGGCGAAGTCGTGCAAAACTGCATGAACCTCAGCCGTCCTCTACCTTTAAGTTCAGGGAAAGGCTGTGGCATGAGCCGCCTGAGCTTGAGCACCCATACATCGACGCCTGGGATGTGCTGCAAAAATAGTCTAAGGATGAGGGAGGTGGACAGCGTGAGCTTGATCGGAAGACGGGGATCTTAGATTCGTTAATGAAGGGAATGATATTAGGCAGATTCAACCAGTGGGCTAGACGAGATGTGGGCTATGTGCGGAAAGAAGAGTTTTATACCAAGCTCTGCGATGGATTGGGGAAAGACTCTGAAGCCATACAGCACGAACCGGGGCTGCTTCGGAAAACACATGGGAAGAAGTATGTTGATCAGGTTATGGTAGTAAAGCGGCTACAGGAACTAGGCGATATACGGAGAAGTCGTGCCTGCTAGTTGACCTCGTCACTATGGCTGATGAAAGTGTGGACGAATCTGCTGTGTCGAAGGTGAGCCGATTCCAAGGCTTTAAGAGCGTTTTCGCGACCGCGTTTAAGAGGCGAGGGACGAGAACCTATCGGCAGAAGAAAAAGACGACAGGCCTCAGCCGCGAGCATCGAAACAAGCACAAGTCGCCGAGCCACCTGAGAAGTTTACTTTCAGAGGAAGGCTCTTGCACGAGCCCCCTGAGGTTGGCTTTGAAGCATTTGGCGTCTGCGACGAGCTGCAAAGGGAGTTGAAAGAGGAAGGCGGAGGGCAAGATGAACTTGATTGCAAAACAACGTGCCTGGACCACAAGGTTGAGCATCATATTTTGCACTTCTATAACCTCTGGGTTTACATAGCTAGGGAAGAACGGGAGTCAGAGCAACAACAGCAGTTTTATGGTACGCTCTGCGCGGAAGTGGACATGTATACTTCGGATGTGCTCCCGGAGAGTAGAGCGCATGAGACTTCCAAAAATGGGTTTCATGGTCGTCGTAAGATTCGGATACGAATGCTCGAGTTAAATGACTTGAGACAGGAGCTTGCCAGCTAGATATTTTGGTTTGAGGTCTAACATAAAGGCATAACTTAACCCTCAAAAGGAGCTAATCTGAAAGGATTATCATGTCGTTTGCGGGGTCGATGCCAAGCGTTTACCCTGTTTTGCCACGAAATTGTGTGACATGATACTTGGCCAAGTTTGACAAGTTCAACCGTTCAGGTCTTGATGAGCATGTATCAAAGTGTGGTCTCGAAGCCCTGATATTCCGAGCGCACAACCTGAACCACCCAATGTTGACTGGTTTTAACCTCCAGGTTGAGAATACTTTACAAGGTGTCACGTTTGGCTATAATAACTGGTTTAAGCGGTTATAAAATCGGGTGCGCCCAGAACCGCCGCACACTAGGTCAGGGAGCTGACTGGGAAGCTGGATCCGGGGTTCTGACGACAGCAGGAGAGAATATGAAGCGGCTTGTTGGAAGGTTGGTTTCCGCGGTTTTCATGATTTGGGTGTTTTGCTGTGGATAGTGGTGAAAACCGGTTGGCGGCCGGGTGAGTGTTGGCGGTTGTTGTATGCAAAGCGTAGTTAGGGGATGTCAAGTATTATTAGGAGTTCGAGGGAGTAGTGAAGAGAAGGTTAGGATATGCTTGTATCGAGGCAATATCCTTCAGACTCACGGATAGAGAGGTTTACTTTTGGCAGTTTATAGGAGGATGAGTATGATGGTCCGGGGGAAAGTGGGAGAATTTGAACTAAGCTAGGGCACTAACCAAGTATTTATTCATATCTTGTGTAGTCGTGGCATTATACGACTGGTAGGTCACTTTTGTCTGACCCTCAGCCAATAACATCAGCTCGTCGTCATGTGTCAGCCGAATCCGTCCACAAACTTCATCATCTCTCAAGCCATCATCAACAGTAATACCAAGGCAAAAGCACTTTAAATCCCCTTGTTATTTCCGAGCATATAAGTACCTCTTATAAACTGATTAACTTAACACGTGCGAATCTCAGCCACACAATGGGGCGATTTACGCTTCATCAAGCCACTCCCCATCCCTACCTTAGGTTAACCGGGGCCCCCCGCCATGTCACCTCGGCCCCTCCTGCCCCGTCAGGTTGCACTCCGACCTCTCAGGTCCCGACAGCGAACTTCACATCAGGCCATTGCACCACAACAGCGCCTCATCGAGATCTCATTCATCTAAAAAAGTACTTGTTGGGACGCAGTTGGCTGAGCCGAGACTTGTGGCCACGATTTAGACGACGTGGTACCTGAATCCTGCAGGTTACACCCGTTTACCGGCGGCGATTTTGCTACTACATAACACTTCCCTTGTTTCTTGTATAGATCCCTTTGTTAACGGCTTGATATACTACAATAGAACGACTACAGCGACGAAAGAACAAACACAAACATATAAACCTACCTGTAATATACAGTTTAAGAAGCACACACCGCAAAAATGTGCATAGTCCTCACCACCACCGCCCACCCCACCTACGCCATAATAATAATCGACAACCGCGATGAGTTCATCCTTCGTCCAACCAGTCGACCACACTGGTGGTCATCCGGCCCTCAACACGCCTCTCATCCTTTTCATCAGGAGATCCTGAGCTCTCGCGACCTGCAGAGAGCAGAACAAGGGACGTGGCTCGGCGTAACAAAGAATGGCAACTTCGCCGTCCTAACCAACTACCGCGAAACCGACACTCACGATGCTGAACACCCAGTCGAAGGTATACGATCTCGCGGCGGGATGGTCACCGCCTGGCTGACCGCGCCCAAGTCGGAGTCGACGGACGCGTTCGTGCACCGGTTACTCGAGAACGACGGTGTCAAGGGTGTGGGTGGGTTCTCGCTACTCTGCGGCAAGTTGAGGAGGAGGACAGATAGCGAGGGAAAGGATAATGTTGATTCAGTGGCGATCGTGAGCAATCGCTGCGGCACTGCAGACGATGTGCCCTGGATCTGTGGGAGGAGAGGGGAAAGCCAGGGACTGAGTAATACGGCGTTTACGGATCCGGAGGTGTGGCGTAAGGTGGAGCTGGGCAAGTCGAAAGTACTATCCGTTGTCGAAGACGCTGTCGCGAAGCAAAAGTCGGAAGGGGAGTTGATAGATGGGTTGTTTGGAGTGCTGGATACCAATACGCTGCCTCCAGTGAATGGAAGGGGGTTCGAGGAGTATATCTCTGAGCTGAAGAATTCGATCTTCATACCGATGATTGGTACTGCGGAGCCACAGGTGCAGTTGGCGCGGGCGGAGAGCATTGCGAATGCGGATGCGGAGATGAAGGAGGATGTTAAAGAGGCGATGGAGAGGTTGGATGAGGCGGAGGCGCCGGAGCCGGTTCTTCCACATGTTATGAGTGGTGCTTATGGTACGCAGCGCCAGACTGTGATACTGGTCGATTGGGAAGGGAAAGTGACGTACATTGAGAGGGCGCTGTATGATGAGCTTGGGAAGCCGATCAAGAGGAGTGAGGGAGATGTCAGGTTTGAGTTCAAGGTTGATGGTTGGGAGGGGGATGATGAGAGCAAAGAGTATGATAGACTTCCAGCTTCCCATTTGTAGGTGATGAATGCTGAATAAATGTAGATAGAGATACCCACCAGTAGAAGTACAGAACACAGAACGTAACAGGGCATATCAGATTATCCCACCGACTTGTTCTAATCTTCCAGCTCTTGAGACAAATGAGCACTGCAAAATGAATGAACTGTGCAGGATATTACAGTCTCCTTTGTCCTACTGATGAAAACGACAACTGATGCCGACATGCTCTCCGCACAACCACTTAGACTGTTATATGGCCCAGTAAACAAGCCCCTGTTTCCGTTTCTGCAGTGAATAGTGGCTCACCAGCAGGCTAGTATGCATTTCCGTCCCCGCCCATTCGCGTAAGGCTATATAGGCCAACCTTGCACCCCGTGTCCAGTTGTCCGGGCGCAAAGGGGGTGCAAGCGGAGCTAGCGAGGGTCTGAATAAGGAAAGAGCCACCCTGCGCGCGACACCCTCAACCTTGATTGTTGATTGTTGCCAGGAACCTCGGCGCGACAACACACTTTAACCACTCATAACGACCACAACGGCGAGGTGCGCCATCTCGCGTACTCGGGTTGAGTATCGGTTGATTGAGTAAAGTGACAGTCAAGGAGAAAGAGATACCTTACGGGAACGACAAACCTCAGCCTACCGTAACGATCACACCGAGGAGACGAACGACTTCGTGTACTCGGATACAGAAAGGAATACATGAGCGACAAAATAGAGGAAGACCTACCGAACAGCAGCGCAACGACGGGCCTGCACCGCCGAGGCGCGGTGAAAGGACGCGGACCAGGACGAGCTCCTAAAGCGGCGGATACAGAGCAAGAGGGTGAGATTGGCGTAGAAGTGCCTGCAGGTATGTTAATTTGTTTCTCGATGCGTGTAAATGTATAGGAGTTCTTGGCTAACAAAGAAAGCGGCGGATACGGAGCCAGAGGGTGAGAATCAAGAGGGCGAGGTCGGGGTAGGGGTAGGAGTAGGGGTGCATGCAGGTATGTTAGCTTCTTTCTTATAACATTAAATTGTAGGGGAGTAGATGGCTAATAGGTTCGTGTGCGCAGGTGAGATGGCGGACCCTGGTCATCCTCCTGTTGTGGTGCGTAAGAGTTGGAATCCACATTCCAGCCCAGATCTCCAAAGGACACCACACTGGAGTAGTCGTGCCGCAATAATGAGCCTGAGTTGGTTGCAGAGTGTTGAGCCACCTGGCCGATACTATCCCTTGTGGGCTACCAAGTCTGTGACCAAGGAAGTCCTGGAAAACCACAGTACAGATCAACTTCGGGAGATCTTACAATACTTGGGACCTTTCGATCGAACCCATCTTGCTGTAGCTAACGAGTTCCAGACAAGAAATTCACCAAGGCAGTCGGACTTCGATTTTTCAGAATCTGTTGGTGGTCAGTATGGAAGACAAGGAGCCAAGAGACAAGATGAGAACTGTAAACCTATTACCGCAGTGTCATCAAGCATCCACCGCCAACCAGCAATGAGGAGTGGCAACATTGACAAGGGCAAAGTACCATCTTTGGTCGAGCATCAGGCGTCTCTTAACGGAAGGTCAAAGGAGGAACAAACGGTGCGCAATATTGCAGATATGTTCGGTACTCATGGACTCAAATCATTGCTGAGGGATAACAATCCAGGCGATCCAGAGCAATGGATCATCAAGGAAGCGATTGAGTTGGGAGGGGTGCGTGGATCAGTACAATATTTAGAACCTGCTAGCAATCAGTCAAGGAACAAAGACCTAGGAGGACAAAGCAATGACCTCAGCTCAATTGCTGCGGCGACATCAAAGCTTAATTATCAACTTGAGATGGCCAGAGATGGTGCCGAGGATACAGGGCCATCCCTCCAAGGGCCGGAAATACACTGTGTGCTGATGCCAAACAGCGCCTACAGAGAAACGCGCTTAACTGGATGGTCTACTGAGGAGCTCCACGGATGTATGAAATGTATGCCTCCACACGCTCTTTTGAGAAACGAGGTCATCAGAGCAATCAAATTGCAGGAGGAAAAAAACCAGCCCCAGTCTGGAACATCAGCCACGAGCTTGCATGAAAGACCAAACTCGATTTGCCAATTGGGGAGTCTGGGACACGCCCCTGGGGCGCCAAAGTCTCCTGGTCAATCAAAGGCTCCGCGTCAATCAGAGACTGGAAACAAAAATATGAGGCAACCTCATAACGATCTTCCGAGGTACCACCCATCCAACTCACAGGAACTTCAAGGCCTTGCAAACAAATTTACCAAGGCACAGCTTAAGGCTTGGTATTTACAGATTGATAGCAGCGACCCAAGGAGAGGGCCATTACTCATTGCGATTAAGCTACAGGAGGCGAGACAATCCGAGTCTGAGTACCGCAAACGCGCCGCCGCCCCACCACCACAAGTCCATCGTCAGCCGGAGGTGGAGAGGGCACATCCGAGCACTACCAAAATGAACTGGCTTTCGTTTTCACAGAGAGAGGGGCCCGGATTCGAAGACGACAAGAGCGACACAATGGGAGAGTTAATTATGCTCTCAAATGCGGTCGGCACAGGCAGAATTCCTCCCGACTTAGAAAGAGAATTGGTGAGACAGCTTAATGAGTATATCACACCACACGAACCTCTACCTTGGGGCTTTAATTCAGAGGGCGCAACTGCGGAGGAGTTTTACCGGTTCTGCGTGGGGATGGCAGAGGCCACCGACGGTGTAAACAAGCTCGCGTCCAACTTCACCACGGCAGAACTGAGGTTGTTCCGCGACCACCAACATCCAAACGCTCATCGAGACAACGCATGGAGACTGACCCAAGCTATTGAATTACAAAGGCAGCGCAATACTCCATACGGGGATAGGAATTTGGGAGATCTGCACGACTGGACCTTTGGCGCCCATACTGTTCAAGTCCCTGAAGACCCGGCCGAAGTCTATTTTGCACCACCACAGGTGAGCAGCACTTTCAGTCGCCAACTTGGAAACAGGCCTATTCCGCCGAGGAAGAAGAAGGTTCCGGAGTCTACACAGGAGTCGCATGACGTGAACAAAGAGAAACACCCAAGCCTCTTTGAGAGGTGCATAAGTGCCATGGGTTTCACCTCCAAACCAGCCGTGTCCTCTGGGCTCAGAAATGAGGTTGTCGGCTACAATGAGGTTGAGAAGAAGAATGAGAAGGTTGGCCAGACTGCGCCTGCCCATAGTCTCGTCAAGGGCGATAGCACGTTGAGGATGGACGCTTTTGCCAAGTCGACAGATCTTCGCAATGGGCCGACGGCGACTCTCAGAATTACTGCTGCTCCAAGTGGCAGCGCGACAACATTGGATGCTTTTGCCGACTCAAAGGATCTTCACATCTCTTCCCACCCATCAGTAAGAACAGACTCAAATGGGACTGTGGTGTACTCATCAACGGGCAGCTACGTCGTGTCAATTGATATCAAACGTTTGACGCCGACGATGGGAAACACTTCGAGTGATAGTGCCACGAATGACGCAGCCACCGCTTCTAGTGGTCATACGAGCAATATCGAAGAACCTTCCAACTCGTCGTTTATGAATGCTTTGCGGGCAGCAGACCTTCAGAGAACCAACTTCAAGTCTGGCACGGTTGACCACAACTCTAGAAAGAGCACACCCGATGCTAAGGGCAAGAATCCAGATATCTTCATGTCACGTATTCCTCGTCGTACTAGCGGCCACGGATTGGACTCCAATAACCTACCTTCGCCGAAACTCACTCGCCAGCCGCCAAACAACTCAAGCGATGGACGAAGGCTGACGGGAGAGACATTTCCGTATACACCAAAGCCAGACGAGCCCACCTTCCTCGACAGAATGAAGCATAAGGTCGACAGTCTTGGAAGCATTAAGTTCGCCACAAGATTCCTCAACTCAAGCAAGAAGGACGTTAACAATGAGCAGCAGCGCAACATCTCGGCTCCAATTAGGATGCAGAATCTTGACGGGAATGACAATCCCTTGAACGAGGCAGCGCAGGCTCGTGAGCTTAATCGCGACGCATGGGGTGCGCGCGACGACAGAATGATGTATGGCGTTCTGGAGTCCAACTTCCTGCTCGGCCGCTTCAATGGTACATACAATTCTCGCCGGACGGCCCAGATTTCCCTGCGCAGTCTGAGTGCTGTGAACCTCAACAGTCCAAAATCTGGCAAGACGAACCGCAGCCAACATGACACTCTTATGAGGATGATGGATGTCACCATCGCAGAGGAGATCCTGGATGAGATGAAGAGAGATTGTGGCGATAAGATGGCCTGGAAGTGTGTCATGGATTTCCAGCTTGAGTTGGCTAGGAAGGGCGACTGGCCGGAGATCCTGCCGACCGGCAAGAAAATGAAGGAGACGGCTGGTAGGAAGGTGTCCCGCAAAGTCAGTCATATGCTTGCTAAGCAGGTGTATGGTAAGGATAGATCTCTGCGCCGTTGTATTGAGGAGCAGCGCGATGGGAAGAGGAGGAAGCATGAGCAAATGGAGAAGCAGGCGAAGAAGGACACAGAGGCTGGGTTCGACGAGGGTAAGGAGAATAAGAAACCAGGTCCAAGCAAGCCAGCTGGAGACCAGATGCTGTCCGCGTTCAGCGTTCTCGATCAGATTACCGGTGAATGGAGCACAGAGTCTCCCACGATCGACGCCGATACAGCCGACGCGACATGGAAGGCGTTGGTTATCTCAAGACCTGAGACAAGAGTTGGGCAAAACCCACCAGGTGTCTCGGAAAGGCCCTCCACGAGAGCCGACCGCAACTCTTCCCGTATCTCCAAAAGAGCTTCGTCAAGATTTAGCGCTATATCAGCTATGGGCCCCTCGAGAAGGGAGTCTAGATATGGACAATCTTCCCTTGTCGCCGTTCAAAGAAGGAACTCGATAAGGATCGAGAGACGCCACGGAAAGGCTCCAGTCAGTCATACCTCTGTCCAGAAGGCCCGAGAACAACAACACCCAGTTGCAGAGGCACCAGAAGTGAGAATGACCTCAGTGAAGAAGCCTCGCTCACAAAGGAAGAAATCGTTTGTGAAGCCAAAGCGCCCAGTCATAAGCAAGCCAATGCGACCACCGACCATGCAGGAGTGGGAGACCTGGGATGGAGAGAGGAAGAAGGAGATGAGTGATGCCGGGTATGGTAGGGATTTTTTCGAGGCTCAGGCTAAGAAGCTGGCTACGATGGAGGTGGTGGATGTTCAGCCGCAGAATGCCCCGAAGGAGAGGGGGATGAGTGCGTTTTTTAAGACGGAGTAAGTGGGTGGTGTAAGGGGCAGGTCTCAACAGGAGGGAGTCGTATAAGAGCTTTAGGTTTGAGCTGCTTCACCTCCTGGTATAGCCTGACCGAGGAAGAAGAAAGATATTTGTATTTCATTGTTGCGGTTTTGAAAGTTTTTTTTGAAGGTTTCGGTATATCATGACGGCAAGCGTGGCGAATGAGGTTTGCTTTGAGATACCACAGATGGATACCATCTTGCTTTTAGTCCGGAGGCCTTGCTTGCGATTGTTTGTCAGAGACCGGGTAGACGGGAGCGGCTGCAGATTTGTGGTTAGCCAGGAAGAATCACTTGGCAATATAATAATGATTTCAATGATTCTGATGAATAAGGCGATAATAGTGATGTGATTATGATGACTAAGACGGAACGAAGGGAGACGCCGCCACATTGACTTGGGTCTTGATAGCAATCTTAAAATTGTAAATTGTACGAACAATGTACAACAAAGTGGGGTGAACGGTTAGCAACGAGCTTTATAGCCGGTGCCATATGTCGACAGTCCGGTGGCCTTCCTGAAGAACGTGAGAAGATTCTGGTCACTGGTTATCGGTCATGGCTGGTGGTTCGTAAAGACAGAGCTACGGTAATTATAATAGAAGCAATTGAGGATATATGCTGGAAGCTGAAAATAAGAGTCACGTTTTTGCGCGTGAGTTAACATGCTGAAATGAGAAGATGAGATTTCGGAAATGTCACAGTGTGTTAACCGAATCCATTCTCAAATCCTTAAATAAAGAGTGTATTTTTCAACGAAAATAAACCAAAAAAAATTGGCTTATTTCGAAGCTTTTGTGTTAAAGTGTAACGGTAATTGTTTTGAACGGAAATGAGATAGCTGAATGAATGTTTTGAATGGAGGGAGGTGGGTAGTTGTGCATCTGGCTCATAGAAAGCCAGCGTTAAGAAAGCACTGCTCCAACAGAAGAAGCGAGGTCTATCATCTTCATCGCTGAGCAGCATAAATATGTAAAAAAACTGTCAGGCCATGACTACCTGCAGCTCATAAGTTGCACACAGCAGTGGCTTGATATGGGACAACGCTTGGCCAATCAGGGACTCCTCGTTAAATGCGTTACATTTCCTCAGTTACTTACCCAACGATATCTACCAAGGTTGCTACAAGCGGTTCAATCTTAACAGGCGTGGGCCACGTCAGCTGTCTGCCGCTTGTGATGGACCGCAAGTATTAGCTGGACGTTGCTGCGGCTCACTCAATGATGATTAAATTGGATATCTAGCTAGAAGCTCTTCGTAACAAGGTACAGCTATGCACCATGATCACATTGCAGCATGTAAAGGCGTGTATTCAAGTTTCTTCATTGACGCATCCTTAATCTTTGTTTGTGAAAACCGTTCAATTTACTTGTCACGGCCTGAGCTTCCGGCTTGATACCGTACCACTCGAATGCTATTGATCCACACTTTCCATCGATATCAGACACCAGTGATTTACTGCTCCTCGGTGGCAGCTGGGGCCTCGGCGGTCTCACCGGCCTCAGCAGCGCGGGCAGCCTCAGCGGCCGCCTGGGCGGCAGCAGCCTTAGCACCGTAATCCTGGGACATTGGCTGGACAACGGCCTCCTCAGCCTTTGGCTCGATGATGGTGACGGAATCTGGAAGAGTCTTGGTTGGTCCAGACTTGCCCTCTGGGTCAGATCCACGCATGATCTTGACCTTGATACCGAGGACACCCTGGCGGAGGAGAACGTGGCGCGTAGCGGAGTCGATGAAGTCCTTAGCTGGCTGACCCGAGTGGATCATGAAACCGTCGGTGAACTTCATGGACTTGGCGCGGGCAGCGCGAAGCTTACCGGAGACGACAACCTCGCATCCCTTGGCGCCAGACTCCATGATGAAACGGAGGACACCGTAGCAAGCGCGGCGGACGGCGAGACCGTTGAGAAGCTTGTAGCGGAGGGACTCGCACTGGGCGACAGCGGAAAGACCGCGGTTCTGGACCTTGGCGGCATAGAGGGAGACGGAGTTCTCTGGGAATTTGAAACGCTTCTGGATCAAGGAGGTGAGCTCGCGGATGCGGCGACCCTGCTCTCCGAGAACCTCCTGGGTGTGGGTGGCGCGGATGATGATGTCGGTGACGGTTGGGGTGACGCGGACCTCGACTCCGGAGTATCCCTCCTCGGCCAACTCACGCTGGAAGAACTCGTTCAACTCAGCGTAGAAGACACCATCGGCGATGAACTTCCTGCGCTTGGAGCTGTAAAAAAAGATCTGTTAGCGATCTTGCTCTTTTCTCGTGTATTCCAATCCATATATCTCCAGCATCGCGTGCTCTCAATTTTGCGCTCCTGCAGCGTCCCTGTATGTCCTCCTCTTCCCCATCATCTTATATGGTATGCTTTTGATGTATTCAAGTGTATATTTCGGGGAAGACGTACATAGCGGCACCTGGGACGTTGGAGGCCATGATTTCGGTATTGGTGTGTGGATTGAACCTGGGAATAAGGTTCAAAACAGTTGTCGTCGAATGGTCGTGGGTCGGAAGTTAGGCGGGCGCAAATAGACGAGACTTCGATACAGTTTGGCGCACCACAGCGAGCGTCAAAATTCTTAGGGCAAATTGTCCCCTGTAACCCTGATTAGTGCCGCTGTTTAGCCGGGCTGGTAAGATGGGGGAGATAAGATCATGGAAAAGGGCGTTGCATGGATTAGTCAGCGACAATTTATCAAAAGTGGCCACCCCCAAAATACTGGAGAAAAGTGCAGCCGCTCCGTCTGCATTCAGTGCAGTCAGATGGTCCGTGGTGACGATGCCGCAGGAACATGGAGGGACCACAAGGCACCTTGAGGATTCGCTGGCCATGCTGTAAACACCACATACAACCAGCGCTCCACAACATACATTCTTTCTCATACCGCTGGCCTGCATAATATACGACAACTTAATCATAATACCGACTCGAACTGCGAATATAAGATCATGAACTATTGAACTTCGTAGAGCCGGTCGCATACTTTCATTCCGGAGACACCGAATCAAGCCAACAATTTAAGCGCAGCAACACACACCACCATGGAGAGGCTAAAGATAACTAAGGTATGAATACTCCAAATAAGCATTTCATTCAAGATAGCCAGGCCGTATTGATCAGTGAGAGCTTGGTAGTTGCACACGACAACTGAGAGCTTTGGCGTTAGACATTGAAAGCGCAGCTAAGAGGTGGTTAAAAAAGCCAAGCTCATGTGAAGTTTTGCAGACACTGCAGACATCACTGCAGTATAGTGATTGAAGCCAGGCATTCTCAGTCGTGTACATAGAGCGACTGTTACTAACATCTGCTTACCAGGTGCAAGACGTCCATGCTCTTTGCAACGGCGGCAAGCAGTTCACGGGGACCCTTCATCTCATTCAACACCATATAGTATACGTGAACAAGCCGGTTCATCTTGGCCACGACGAGCAGCAACCAACGAAATCCAAGGAGAATTGGATGACATATCATGCCATATTGAAGTGCCTCTTCCGTCCAACACCTCCGGGATCTCCGCAAAGATCCTCCATAAAACTCACTTTGCGAGATTTCACCCTAATCACCTTCAATTTCGTCGACCCAGAGCAGGCGAGACTAGTCTTTGAGACTTTTCGCGCACTTACTTGTCGCTTACGGCGCATGGACAGACTGTACGCTTTCAGCTATCGTGGTACACCTATAGAGAACAAAGTCAACGGATGGGAGGTGTACAAGCCACAGGACGAGTTCAAGAGGCAAGGGGTCCACCACAAAGCTCCAGACCATGGATGGAGGATCACACATATAAATGCCGACTACGAATTCTCTCCCACATACCCAGCTGTGCTTTACGTTCCATCGGCCATATCTGACAATGTGCTGAAGCACGCTGCTGGCTTCAGATCAAAACTTCGCATTCCAGCACTTACATACCTTCACCCGGTCAACAACTGCTCTATCACAAGATGCGCACAACCTATGACAGGTATAAACTTTGTCAGAACCTCGCGAAATGCACAAGATGAACGGCTCGTTGAGGCATGTTTCTCAGCAGGCACCAAAGCGTCTTCTAGTACAGGCAGCAATACACCGGACATAACCATCAGTCCATCCACCAGCCAAGTCAACCTCTCAGACTCTGCCGACTCTGCGAAGATGAGAGAACAAGATCGACTCGCTCAGCATGAAGACAGCATGATAGAATCCGTCGAGGAAGTTTCACCAAACCAACCCACAGTCTACGGCGCACAACAACGCAACCTAATCGTCGATGCAAGGCCAGCTGTAAACGCATACGCGAACCAGATCAACGGGTCGGGAAGTGAGAATATGGACCACTATCCCTTCGCGACTCGAATCTATCTAGGCATCGACAATATCCACGCGATGCGCAGCGCGCTCAACAAAGTCATAGAAGCCATCAAAGACGGTGATCTAACCTCTCTGCCACCAAATGGGGAGCTCTTGGCGAAGAGCAAGTGGATACAGTACATCACAGGCATCCTGGACGGCTCGGCACTTATTGCGAGACAAGTCGGCATTCATCATTCTCACGTCATGATTCACTGCTCGGATGGATGGGATAGAACGTCTCAGCTAAGTGCGCTGGCACAGTTGATGCTTGATCCTTATTACCGTACCCTGGAAGGCTTCATGGTGTTGGTTGAGAAAGACTGGCTGTCCTTCGGCCACATGTTTGGTCTTCGTACCGGTTTCTTGGCACACGAGAACTGGTTCAAGACTGAGACTGACGCCTTAGGCGGCGCCTCTCTGCCGGCAGACAAGGATGGTGCCGAGGCTCCGCCAGCGAGGAACGAAGCTTTCGAGTCCGCCTTAAAGAAGGCTGGCAGGTTCTTCTCCAAACGCCCTTCGTCGACTGATGAGGTTGATTCCGATGGTGAACCTATTGAGAAAGAAGACGTCTCTACCAGCTCGGCATCGAGCTGGAAACCGGTCAAAGGCTCCCCGGAAGAGGCAGAATCTACCAGGGAGAAAGAGACGTCGCCCGTCTTCCACCAGTTTCTGGATTGCGTACACCAACTCCTCGTCCAGCACCCGACGAGGTTTGAATTCAATGATAGGTTCCTGCGCAGGCTGTTTTATCACCTGCATAGTTGTCAATATGGCACCTTCCTGTGGAATAGCGAGAAGGCGCGCATGGAAGCCAAGGCGAAAGAGAGGACGAAGAGCGTGTGGAATTACTTCCTTGCTGATAAGAATAAATGGTTGAATAAGGAGTATGATGGGGAGGTGGATGATAATGTTCGGGGCAAGGAGAGGATGATTTTCCCGCAGCTGGATAAGGTGAGGTGGTGGAATGAGCTGTTTCATCGCACGGATGAGGAGATGAATGGTGCGGGGGGTTTGGTGCCGGGGCAGGTGAAGGTACCGGTTAGTACGGGCGCGAATACGCCGAGAGAGTATGGTGTGCTTGCTGAGGTGGAGACGAAGGATGTTGATGTTATCGCTGAGGGTAAGAGTCCGGAGTCTGTGGATAGAGGGGTGAAATTGAGTCGGGAGCCAGCGGTTGAAGCCACGCGAACTGAGCTGAATGCTGCCAATGCGGCGGCATTCCTCGGCTTTCAAGATGGGATTGCCAGCATGAGTGTTAGCGATGGATCCAGGTCGAGGCGCAAGAGTCCTGGATGGAGGTAATAGGACTGAGGTGCATGCTGGGTTCGTGGTCTATATTTCCGGGGTGGATGGGTATGAGGAAAGTAGCCGCCGCATGTTGCGTAGCATTAGCGTTAGGAATAGGACTATGATAATAATACTGATTCGCTTTGTAGCATAGCTTTAAAGAGCCAAGGCCAAGGACTAAACAGTTTTGAGTTGAACATGATCATCGGCGATCGTCGGAGCGCCGTAAGGAGATCCTTGTGGTCGTCCTCGTTGCCAATCGGTTTTTGCACAACTTCATGGTTAGAGATATCTCGATGGTTCTGATTCTAAATTGATGGTATCTCATTTTCCTGTCCAAGTCCACTCTAGGTACTTGCATACTGCTTGATAAAGCAGCAGCTACTGATAGTCTGACCGTTCCTCCCACCAAAGCTAAAACTGTGATACTCAATACTCTTCTCATACCTCAACCCTTCCTTTAGCTCATCATGGAACCACCCCTTCAGCTCCACCTCCGTCCAATTACAACTCGTTACCAACAGTCTCCCACCCTTCTTCATAAGCGGCATTATACGCTCCTTGTACCCCTCCACTATCCTCCTGCCTTGTGCATCCTTCTCGTCACTCAAGCTTATAGCGTCAAAAGTCCCTTTGTCAAGCACCACATCCCAACCTTCGCTCTGGGAGTCGGTGAGGAGGGGGAAGGGGGAGGACTTGAGGATGTCCCACTCCACAAACTCCACTTCTCCCGCTTCACCCCCAGGCCCCATGGATTTGTTGACGGCTACTTGCTTAGCGAACTCTATCGACTTGGTGGAGTAATCCGTCCCCAACATCCTGCCCTTGAACACCTTGTCATCTGCCTTCTCCGCTATGTCTTCATCATCACTGTCATAGTCGTCCCCGTCCGCCGCCGTCTCTTCGCGTAACCTGATGAGCATATGGCCGTTGCCAGTTCCGGAGTCGAGGAAGCTCGCTGTGGATATGTCAAGACCCAAGGATGGTGAGCGGAGGAAAGAAACCATCTTGTCTTCGGCGCTGGAGTCATCAAACCATATCGTGCCGACGTCGTCTGGGTCATTTATGTTGTTCGAGAGCTCACGGGTGTAGAGGTTGTCCCAGCTATTGTTCTCGTCAGCACCCATCCTCTTCCGACCAAAGGCGTTTTGTGAGGACTGTAAGGTATGGAAGAGGGACATTGTAGGGGTAATTGATGCGATTTATATGGTAGTGAGGTTAAAAACGGGGACAAACATACTATTTCTTCGTCCCCAACTCACTCGGCTCCAAATGCGTCGGCTTCACCACCTTCTCCATGTCCACAACCTCTGGCTGGATGTCGCTCGTTTTGACGATGTCGCTAATACTTCTGTGGTGACGCAGCAATGTTTTGAGTGTTGTCGCGTACATAAGCCCGGTGACTGGTAACCAGCTTGATGGTTGAAGGTATTATAATAGTTGATTGTCAATGGACACACAGTGCTAGAAGTTGCGGTGTACCCCACCGTCGACGTAACTTTGTGGATGGGAGATAGGCAGAATAATTATTCCATGGGTGGGCGGTGAGGGATCCGCGATGACGATGGGTCCCTGAATTGGGACCTTGGCACTTGAAGTGGCGTCTGGCAGGCGCCACAACCGACACAGGCTCGACTTTGGGCTCTAAGGTTGCATTTATGGTCTTCCCTTAAGTTGATGGGTAGCATTAGCAATAGATTTCAAATACTGCTGGTAATTCTCATCCTAGTCTAAGTGAACAGCCTATCACAGCAGCTCAACACCTGCCGCAGCATCGCTCAACAGGCAATATCTGAGGCAGTCCATTCATCCTCAACCCCATTTGTTCCGTTTACTTCAATCTAGCCATTTATTGCGAGATCTGCATCTCATCCTGAGAAACATTTCCCGCCGCAGTAGTAGCAAAGTAACGAACATCAACATCATCATCCTTCTGCAGCTTCTCCAAATTTGGCAAGATCTGCTGCTGGATGAGCTCAAGGCCCATTGGCGATGCGACTGGAGTACTGCCAGCCTTCTCGATGGAGTAAACGGTGCCCTCGTTTGGAAGACGCTTGAGCACGTCGATGAGCTGGCCGTAGGACTTGGCGACGTTGAAGCGGATGTTAGGGATGTCGTCGGCGACGAGCTTGTCCATCATTGGTAATATGGACTTGGAGATGACGTCGAGAGAGACAACGGTGGAAAGGGTCTGGAACATATCAGCTTAGTCCAATGCATTTCTAAATTAGGGACTTACGGAGATGGCGAAGCAGGTGGTCATGCGGTAAAGGTAGTTTGGATGAGCACCCATGGCCATAACCTTTGGAATGATAGCCTCGTTTGCCCACTCAACACCAAAGACCTCAGTAAGCTTCTTCAAGTTATGAGTAGCCGCCTCACGGATAGAGAAGACGGTATCTCCGAGCCATGCCATGCATAGCGAGGAGAGCTGCTCATCGAAGAACTTGACACCAAGCTGGCTGGCAAGGAGTGGGATGTACTCAATGATAGCCAGGCGAACACGCCATTGCTTGTCCTCAGCAAGCTGGACAATTGCTGGGAGGAGAGATTGGGAAAGGAGGTCAATGCCGATGACCTGGTTTACAAGCTCGAGCTTAGAGATGATATGAAGGCGAACGTCTGGGAACTCGTCCTTGAGCATCTGGAGGAACATTGGCAAAAGGTGGTCAATGGTCTCCTGCTTGCCAAGGATTGGTGCAAGTCCGCTGATTTGAGTACCGAGAGCAGCTCTCACGTGCTGAGAGCTGTCGGAGACCAAATCTTCAACGGTAGCCATAATGTCGTTCAAGAGAGTAGCTCTGTCGACCAAAGCGCAGAAGCCTGGGATCTGGCCTGCAATAGCAGTACGGACCTCAGCCTCGCTATCCTTCAACAGTTTGACGAAGGCTGGGACAAGATCTCTGGTTACAACCTCATCATCAACAGCCTTTGCAATCTTCTCAAACCTGTCTGCAACCATATATCTGACTCTCCAGCTCTTGTCCTCAATCAAACTCCTCAAGGCAGTCAAAAGAACTCCATGGCTCGACTGCTGCTCCTTTGGAACAACCTCTGCGATGGCGATCAAGATCTCCACAGTCAAAAGTCTAACGCTGTCCTGGTCATCGTTTGCGAGGTGCTGGAAAAGGGGTATCATCTCCTCGATAACAATGGTTGCTGGCATCTCCTTGACAAATTTTGACAGGTTGTTGGCCGATTGTCTTCTGACCATTGGCGTCTCATCGTGAACAAGGAGCCCAAACTGATGACGCAACTGCTCCTGCATTGGTGGCGAGGCCTTCTTGTATGGAACGGCGTAAAGCCCTGCCGCGGAAATCTTTGAAGTGAACCAGTCGGCCTTAGAGAGTCTGATGGTGAGCGGAATGAAGTACTCCTCGACCTGCTGAGGTGAAAGCTGCTCGCAGATCCTGTTCAGGGACTCCACTGCCTTCTCGCGCACCAACGGCTCCTCGATCGCGGCGAGGTTCTCGAGTGGAGAGAGCAAGACATGTCCCCATTCTGGGCCTCCGACATACTCCACGAAGTTTCCGAGCTCGGCGCTCAATGCTGTGAGAACTTCGTCCTCGTCTTCGACAGACTCTGTTTCGGTAGGAAATAAGTATGTATGCTTGCCGCTTGTATACCAGGAAAACGTACCGTCCAGGAAAGGAATGAGCTCGTCCCTTGTGCGGTCGGCGCCGAGAGCGAGAGCAATGGTCGAGAGCCTGTGGATCGCATTCAATCTAAGCAAAACATCATCGTGCTGCCATGTGTCAGCCTTCGGCCTACTTCCACGACCTCTTTGTCGCCTTCCGCCTGTGCGAACACACCTTCAGCTCATCGATAAGCACGGCTATCGGATAGAGCTCCTCCGTCTTATCCACTGTATCGGCCATTATGTATTATGATCGAAATAGTTAAATGAGGGTATTGTACAGCGCTAATGCCCAGAGCTAGCGGCGAAAGCAGGAGTTGAACGTGTAGAGACGTGGGATCAGGCTCGGCGGTGGAGATAGGTGCTCTTCGCGACCGCGGCTAGGCGACAGTGGTTGATGTTTGTAGACGGGCGTTTATATGATCAGGACACGACAATAGTAATGCCTACACCCGTCAGTAACTTGTTGCTCCGTTGCCAACAGTGTCTCGAGGTTTAGGTCCCGGGGCGCGGGGCTGCTGGAACGTCAAGCTCCCTGGGGTGATGCAAGCCTTGCGGCAACCACATCCAACCCATAGTGGGTATAGCAACGCACCTGGACAATTCGCTGGATTTCTGAGATCAAGGTATAAACAGTGCGGACAGGGTAAAGTGTGTGGTGGAGGATGGCGAGGTTTGTATTGCAAGTATATGGTTCCTTCAGAGTACCTTGTTGTGTCTCCCATGCGAATTAGACGTGGAAGGTGGAGTGCACGGGCCACCGCCTTTTGTGACGACCACAAAGTTCACGTTGACTCAGGCTACGATAAAGTGTCAGAACGCGACAAACACTTTCAACAGCGCATTTTCATAGTTCTGAAGCTTCTGTCGCGCGCATTATTGCCTTAGTACCCTACAACACAACACAAGGAAGTTCCGTCAGTCAAAATGCCTACCATCAGCGTGGACAAGGCGGAGTTGTTCAAGGCTCTTGGCCGGGAGTGAGCACCCCGCCATAACCCCTCGAGTGAACAATTTCTGATCCCAATGCAGATACACCACCGATGAGTTCGAGGAGTTGTGTTTCGAGTTCGGAATTGAGTTGGATGAGGACACCACCGAGGACGTCAAGGGAACCAACGAAGCACCACAACTCAAGATCGAGATCCCAGCCAACCGCTATGACATGCTTTGTTTTGAGGGCATCGCCCTGATGCTCCAGATCTTCCTCGGAAAGTCGCCGATGCCAAACTACAGATGGGTTGAGCCATCAAGTGGAAAGAGACAGACCCTTACCGTGTCGAAAGAGACCGAGCAAGTTCGCCCATACGTCTCAGCATCGATTCTGAGAAACGTTACCTTCACCCAAGCCAGCTACGACTCCTTCATTGCGCTCCAAGATAAGCTTCACGCCAATTTGGCCCGTAACCGCACATTGGTCGCTATCGGTACACACGACTTGGACACACTTCAGGGTCCATTCACATACGAGGCTCTCGCACCAAAGGACATCAAGTTCAGACCCCTGAATCAGGCCAAGGAGATGAACGGCGAGGAGTTGATGGCACACTACGAGAACGACAAGCATCTCGGAAAGTTCTTGCACATTATCCGCGACAAGCCAGTATACCCGGTTATCTACGACTCTAAGCGCACTGTCTGCTCGTTACCTCCTATCATCAACGGTGACCACTCTAAGATCACCCTCAAGTCCAGGAACGTCTTGATCGAGTGTACCGCAACCGACAAGACCAAGGTCGAGATCGTCAACAACATCATGGTCTCCATGTTCTCCCAGTACTGCGCCGAGCCATTCACCATCGAGCCAGTCGACATTGTCTCCGAGCACAACGGCGAGAGCCGCACGACGCCAAACCTCGAGTACCGCCACTTCGAGGCCCAGGTGGACTACATCAACAACTGCTGTGGTCTCAAGGAGACTCCAGAGCGCATTTGCGAGCTCCTCGCCAAGATGTGCTACAAGGCCGTCCCATCGAGAACCAACCCAAACATAATCGATGTCTCTATCCCACAAACTCGCGCCGATGTCCTGCACCAGTGCGATATCATGGAGGATGTCGCTGTCGGATACGGCTTCAATAACTTGCCCCGCAATAATCCAAACAAGGCTGCCACTATCGGGAAGGCACTTCCAATTAACAAGCTCTCTGATATCGTCCGTCTGGAGTCTGCCATGGCTGGATGGACCGAGGTCATGCCGCTGATTCTGTGCTCCCACGACGAGAACTTCGGATGGTTGAACCGCAAGGACAACGACGAGGCTATCAAGCTCGCCAACCCGAAGACTGCCGAGTACCAGATCGTCCGCACCTCCCTTCTCCCAGGTCTTCTTAAGACTATCCGTGAGAACAAGCAGCACAGCCTGCCGATCAAGATCTTCGAGGTTTCAGAAGTCGCTTTCAAAGATGAGTCCCTGGAGCGCAAGGCAAGAAATGAGCGTCATTTCGCTGCCGCGTGGTACGGAAAGACCTCAGGGTTCGAGATGGTCCACGGTCTTTTGGATCGTGTCCTTCTGATGTTGAAGAAGACTTTCACTGCTGGTGTTGCTGATGTTGAGAGCAAGTCTCTTGATTATAAGGTCACTGAGAACCCATCAAAGCCAGATGGTTACTGGATTGAGGAGGTTGATGAGGAGACTTTCTTCGCTGGCCATGCTGCCGCTATTTGGTTGAGGGTTGGTGGTAAGGAGGCGAGAATTGGGGAGTTTGGCATTTTGCACCCTACTGTTTTGGAGAAGTTTGAGTTGAGGTATGTCACAGATCTCAGCATTGAGGTGAATTATGCTAACCAGTTACAGATATCCTGTCAGTACTGTCGAGATCAACCTTGAGGTCTTCTTGTAGAGCGCGCAAAAATACGGTAAACGGTTTAGATATTATGATTGCATATAATACCAAAAGAATGAAAGAAATCAAAAGTAAACCTAGGCTTGGGGTCAGTAATATCAAGCTTTAGCATAAATACCTTAGTACCGTACTAGGGTCTTACGGACGTACGCTAGCGTTACGCCGGCGATACCCACTTTCACGGCTCAAATGCGGGAGGGCGGGGTTAAGCGATGCCATAATGCGGCCGGATAAGGATAAGAGGTCAGCCAGCTGCCAAGGTGACGTCCTTCAGCTACCAGATCCCCCTCAACTCGCTCCTACCCGAATGTTTCAAGCACACTGTGCCACCCTTTGTGATCATGCGGTTGCTCTCGAATTAGCTAAGCATCGTACATCTCTCATCCTAAATCCTGATCCTGAAATCCTCCACCTTCGTTGCTGAATACATTACAATATCGAAGGACAGTGAGAAGACGTAGCGTCTCCCGGAGTCCGAACCAAAACGGAATCATGTTTGATATCTTTGCTATGCTCTTGTCGTGAGTACATACCTCGGTCTCCCTTCATCATTGCGCCACTTCATCTCTCGGTTCAGAAATATTAACATCGTGCAAACCGGTTGGCATGGAACTGAAGAGGTGAGAGTGAGAGCTGCAACAACACGCTAATCATCCTTTCACAGCTCCGTCGCAACCTTCGCATTCCCTGTCTTCGCCTCCTACAAAGCTCTCAACACCGCGGACCCCGCCCTCCTCAAGCCATGGCTCATGTACTGGGTAGTCCTCGCCTGTGCCCTCCTCGCTGAATCATGGATCGGATGGTTCCTAATCTGGTGGGCTCCTCCCTCCTCTCCCATAATCCCACCAGTCATGCTAAGCAGCACAGGATACCCTTCTACGCCTGGCTCCGCGCCGCTTTCCTCCTCTGGCTCATCCTCCCACAAACTCAAGGCGCCCGTTTATTATACACCTTTCACGTCGCGCCCTTTCTGCAAGAAAACGAGCGCGCGATCGATGACTTTATCTCATCCTCCCATGAGCGTGCCAAGGCTGCAGGCCTCACCTATCTCCGCCAGCTGATTGAGTTGGCTAAGGAACACATCCTGGGCTTCCCCCCGAAAGCTGCTGCGGCGGCGCAGCCGCCGCCGAATATGAATTATGCGCAGAGTCTGTTGGCGAGGTTTAACCTGCCCGCGGCTAAGCCGGCGTTTGGTGCTGCTGCGGCCACAAGTGGTGATGTTTATGGGTTATTGGCGAATGCGGTAGCGGCATACGCAGGATCCAACTCATCCGCGACTCAACCACGTCTTGTCCCGGAGTCTATCCGTGGGCCCGAACGTCAATCCTTCATCGCGGCGCAGCGCGAGCGGCTTACTTTCCTGCTCTCGGCCCTCGATAGGGAGGCAGCTACTCCTGTCACTCCACTTGAGCCCAACACTCCAGGGGGCGGAAGGGAGGGACCGTTTTATGATGGGAATAGCCAAAGTTTGCCGCATGAGGATGCGTTGAGTGAGGCTGAGCAGTTGCAGGGTAGGAATATCTCTTCCGCAGGCCTTTCTGATTTGTCATTAACGAAATCGATGTCTGTTGGAGACTTCGTCAAGGTAGATGAGAAGGATGAGGGGCTACAGATGGCTGGGAAGCAGGAAGAGGTTATCAGGCCGAAGGTTGATAGGGATAATTCGGGAAGTGGATGGATGCCTTGGGGCTGGGGGAGTAAGAATCCGATTGAGAAGTTGGAGAAGGTTGAGGATGAGCAGGAGAATGAGAGGAGGAGCGCGGGTGAGGATAAGGGGAAGACCTCGGCAATTGATGTTCTGCTGCAGAGTAGAAATAAGGAGAAATAATTGGGAAACCCTCGGACCAATCCTTTCCCAATAAGAACCTGCAGGTTAGGATCAAGTTCTAGAATCCTAGACTGGCAACAGAGGATCAGGCGTTTGGTTGATGACACTCTTTAGGACATGCCAGATTGCTAGCATATTTATACCAGGCTAGCCAGATGCCATTATCAACGATTGTGGTCTGCCATCGTCGTCACCTTTTCACCGTTGATATATATACACAATCGATGTTACACATTTCCCTGCTGTTAACTGGTTAGATGCCCCTACCATCTAAATGCCAAGATTAGGCATCGGTAGTTCATGGCCTATGGGACCCGTCAAATTTGTGAGACAATGATGGACTTGAAAAGCCTACTAAGTTTGATTATGTATGTGTGTTGGGCAGAAGTCATAAAACGGATTGAAGCAAGCAGTCTCTCATATTTTCTATCAAAGATAAGCCTCAATTTCAGCAGAATAATCTGTTTCTTTTTTTTCCCTACGAAACATACCACAAATAACCGTGTGAGAAACTCGAAATTATAGATTAAGACTTAATTTTTTTTTTTTTCCTTAGTTAATGTTTTTGGGTAATTGAGGAAGATAAAACAATTCCGCCGGTCAACCTTTTTACCAGTTTTACCGTGCGTTTTATCAGAATTGCCACTGTCGGCGTACTTGATGCATTGTTGCTATCGACCTGGACAGTGTTACCTCGTTGCAGTTATAGTTGCCAGTGCCGGCAAGTTACTGGCACAACCATCCTCAAGTATTTTAGCAGGGATCATCAATGGTATTCGAGTCCAGATTTGGCGTTTGGTGACCACATGTCTCGGCCCCTTTGCCGTTAATACGGGAATTGGTTGCGTCTTCGCCAAATCAGATCACGCGAACCTTGCCGCCAAATACACAGTATGAGAATACCGATTTACGTTTGCGATGAATAGATCGTCGTTCATACGTCACGTAAGTACCGATTGATGAGTCTCCGTTGGAGGAATATCATCGTTTCTAGCTCATTACGCTACTTATCTTCGGACACTCTTCTCTCCACAAGCGGAAAACAACCCGTTGCGCCCTGACACCAGGTACTATGTTATAAAGTGACAGCCCCCACTCACTCCCTCGTCTGATCAATCTTCACCTTAAACTGACACTCATCTAACAAGCACAACCGGCATCCATCTTCTTAGGATTCGGCGTAGTCAGATTTACCCTGCTACTCTCCTCCCTCGCCGCACTCGCGCCCGGGCCCCTTGCACCCTTCAAACTCGTCTCCGGAATAGCATTTGCGATAGCAGTGAAGACTTCCGTAACGTTCGTACCCAGCTTCGCACTCGTCTCAAAGAACAACAACCCCTCCTCCTCAGCATAAGCCCTCGCCTCCTCCGTGCTAATCTTCCTCGCATCCCCCTCCTCCCCTCCATTATTATCTCCACTATCCTCAACACCCCCATCCTCCCCACTCTCCGTCGCAGTCGCCCCACCACCCTCAGAGCACAGGTCGAGCTTATTGCCAACTAACGCTATCACGATTCCTGGCGAGGCCTGGCGCTGGAGCTCAGCGACCCAGTGTTTTGCCTTGACGAGGGAGGTGGGCTTGGTTAAGTCGTAAACGACAAGTGCGGATTGGGCGTTACGGTAGTACATGGGCGCGAGGGAGGCGAAGCGCTCTTGTCCGGCTGTGTCCCAGATTTCGAATTTTATGGTGCGGGTTGGAAGGGTGCATTTTTGGGTTAGGAAAGCGGCTGAGGGAGAAGTTAGCATATTTCAAGGATGATAAATAGGGGTGAGAGAAGAAGAGGGGCTCGCAAGCTCGCCAAGAGGAAAGGGAATAGATTAGACGGACCTCCGATGGTTGGCTCCTTGTTCTCTTGGAAGTCGTTGTTCACGAAGCGGAGTACGAGAGAAGACTTGAAGTTGTTAGTTTAGGATATGTGATAGAGGATGACATGGAGGTACTATACTTTTCCGACTGCGGCCTCACCGAGCAGGACAAGCTTGACGCTGCTGCTTGGGCGGGCTGGTGCACCGTTGTTATCCGCCATATTTGTGTATTTGTAATCGTTCGTAGGAGTGTCGGGGTTGTGTGGCTTAGCAACTGTATCGCATGCGCTTATCCACAATGTCAGTTGTCTGTGGAGTGATTGTAACGAGCTGTATTGATGGTCTAGCTAGACGTGGTATATATTGGTGGCTAGTTGTGAATGGTTGGACTCACGATAGCGACCTTGTGGTCTCGCGCATGACGACAGCTCCACGCACTAGCCCACACTAGCCACATGTCATCTTTCAGCCACAATCGGTCCGGCCACACCTATTGTCCGCGGATTATCTATTCCCCGCTTATCTGCCAGATTTTCTCCAATCGCAACCTTGCAGATAAGCACTTCAGAAAATCCGCCTGTCAACTTCCTCAGCTCAACTTTGTTTACATAGCCAAATATACACAAAATGGGCAAACGCAAGGCAAACGATCAGGCCTCGGCCACTGGCTCAAACCACATTGCTGTCACTAAGCGCGTCAAGGGCGAGGATGCGCCAAAGCAGGCTGTCGCGAGGAAGAACCTCCTCGTAGACTCGGATTCGGAAGACGAGGAGGCTGCGCCGATTGAGAATACGCTCAAGGTTAATGATGAGTTTGCGAAGAGGTTTGAGTATAATAAGAAGAGGGAAGAGTTGTCTAGACGTACGTATTGCCACCGTTCCAGAAGGTTATAGTTAGAAGCATTGGACTAACCGGTTGCAGTCGAGGAGAAATTCAACAACGAGAAGAAAAAGAACCTCCAAAAGGGCCAATACGGCGACAAGTACGACGAAGACGAAGACTCCTCCGACGAAGACGAAGACGACGAAGGCTTCCTCGCCACCGAGGACCTCGACCAGGAGATCTCCGCCACGCTCGCAGCCATCAGAAACAAGGACCCAAGAGTCTACGACGAAAAAATCACCTTCTACGCGCCAATCGAGGGAACTCTCCCAAAAGACGACGATAAGCCAAAGGCAGAGAAGCCAATGTACCTCCGCGACTACCATCGCGAGAACCTGCTCAAGCAAGCCAATGGCGAGGATGTCGACGCAGATATGGAAGACGCGCCACCAATGACTTTTGCGGATGAGCAGGAGAAGCTGAAAAAGACAGTGTTGAAGGAGATGCATGATGCAGTTTCGGAGGGGAGCGAGGACGAGGATGGAGGGTTCTTGATCCCGAAGAGCAAGCCGATTACTGAGGCTGCGCCAGAGAAATCCAAGGTCCATCCAAGCAGACGCCAGAAGATTAACTTGGATGTTAAGGAGGCGGATAAGGATCCGGAGACTTTCTTGTCGAACTTCATGGCTGCGCGTGCGTGGGTTGCTGAAGAAGGGACAAAGTGGGAGCCTATGGAGTCTGAAGATGAGGAGGAGGTGGAGCGCGCGGATAAATTCGAGGCGGCGTACAACCTCCGTTTTGAAGACCCGGCCAAGTCAAACGAAGTGCTTAAGAGCTACGCTCGTGACATTATCGCTGAGAAGTCAGTGAGGAGGGAAGAGCCAAAGGCGAGAAAGAAGACGAGAGATGCGGAGAGGGAGAAGAAGGACGCGGAGAAGAGGCAAAGAGAGGAGGAGAAGGCGAGACTCAGGAAGCTCAAGATCGAGCAGATGGAGGAGAAGCTGGCGAAGATTAAGACGGCCGCTGGTCTTAGCGGAAGGAACCTCAATCCAGACGCATGGGCTCAATTTTTGGATGAGGAGATGGATGATGAGAAATGGGAGAGGGAGATGGCTAAGAAGTTTGGCGAAGACTACTATGCTGAAGGCGAGGCCGGATCTGGCAGTGACGGTGAGGACGGAGGAAAGAAGAAGAAGGTTAAGAAGCCAAAGTGGGACGATGATATTGATATCAAGGATATCATCCCAGACTTCGTCGACGAGCTGGAGGAAGTTGACAAAGCCTTCTCTCTTTCCACCGACGAAGCCCAAGCCGGAGACGAAGTCGAAGGTTCGGACGACGACGAGACGGGGGCCAAGAAAAAGAAGTCCAGCAAAGACCGCAAATCTGAGCTCTCCGCCAAAAAGAAAGCAGCCCGTCTCGAGCGCAAAAAGATTGAGGAGCTCGTCGACGCAAAGCTGGACGTCAATCACGCCATCCTGCCCACAAAGGGCAAGACGAAGTCAGTGTTCCGCTACAGAGAGACTTCTCCGACATCGTTCGGACTTAATGCCAGAGACATTTTGATGGCTGATGATACGGCGCTTAATAACTTTGTGGGCCTGAAGAAGATGGCGACATTTAGGGATGCGGAGAAGAAGAGGAAGGATAAGAAGAGGTTGGGGAAGAAGGCGAGACTGCGTGAGTGGCGTAAGGAGACCTTCGGTAACGAAGACGGGCCTGAAGTCGTTGTTGGTGAATTTGCTCCGGGACAGGGCCCAAAGACTGATGGTTTGAACATCATCGAGGGCAAGAAGAAGAAGAAGCGTTCTCGCACCAAGAAGAACGGCGAGGATTTGATCTAAAGCAACTATTTTGAGGTTGGAGTTAGGCGGCAGTAGGCGTATACCATAGAATGAACTAAGCGTTTGAGCCCATAGTCGCCTTGTTGTCTTTTTCGTCACAGCCGCTTTCTGATGTACATTCATTCGCCGAGTTGCAGGTTTGGATGCGATGACCCGGCGGAGGACTGAAGTATACGTCAGGCCCAAGCCAAATATTTCACTTTGATAAGAAGCGTTTTACTTGGTTTAGTGCTTGTTATGTACTTCAACAACTTGTGTAAATCTCCTCGCTCCCTGACTCTTTCAGAACCATGTACTTTCGAACGCTCAAACGGTAACTTGGCACGCTGTGTTCCGTCTTCGTGCTGGCACTAGAAGTTGGTGCCAACAACCACATTGATGGCAGAAGTTGTGCACTAATAATGACTGGGCAGCACAACCAGCTGACAAGGCGCACACCACATGAACAGAGAAAGTTGCTTTGCAGCCTGGCGAAATAGTACAGAGCAAGGTGGGTATCCTAAGGAAGGGGTTGCGGGTTAGGTGTGGGTGGATGGGCTGTGTGAATAGGAAGTGAGCTTTGGTGTGAGTAAGAGAATAAAGACACTGAAGTAAATAATGAGAGTCCTGAAATGAGTTGTCGCCACAAAGTGAGAGTACACGCGCTGGCGACAAGCACAGCGATAGCAGCAAGCATCTATTCCCCACGACGACCGCGAGCAATGTACACAACCCCATCCAATTTGAATACTCAACTCGCCATGCTACCCCCTGTGTGATGGTAACAAATCAATAATTGCAACACCAAGTTATCCACTACCAGCACAGCTCTCCTCCTCTTTCTCTCGTCCACAGCACTCCACATCCTCTTTTTACATTTTGTGGTTTGGAATATTTTGGTGGTATGCTTTTGGGGAGGTGAAGGTGAAGGTGAAGGTGGAGTCGCGGATTTGTGGGACATTGGACGGGTGACTACCGCGCTTAGGATAATAGGATTGGGAATGATGAGTGGCTTATGGAGAAGGAAGGGGGGAGAATTTTCTGACTGGGATTCTGGGCCTTCAAGGGGTTTGACCGGTTAACGTTTGCTGGATGCGATTGTTAATAAAGGTGAAGAAGGAAGTCCAAAACGTTGAGTCGAGGCTCAACATCTTCACAATGGTATGAAACCGCGTTATCTCATACATCTCGGGACATGAATGATGCAATGGACTAGCATTTCAAGACGAGAAGACAACGGCTAAAGGGAATTCGTTTCTGGTATTGCATTCTACTTTCTACTCTCTGCTTATACGCCTGGCATGCCTATTATCGATCGCCAGACCGGGACGAAGCGTGGCAGACCGTAAATGAAAAAAATCCCCATGAACGCAACGAGAAGCCCAGTAAACTATCACGAAGCGTTAGCAAAATTCTCTTCCTAGACTTCTCACCTCGATCGAGGAGTGAAACATACCTTCTCAAACCAAGTATGGAAATAAGCCGCCGTCATAAGCAACATCCAGATACTCAACGCACCTACACAAAGCGCAAGCTTCACACCAGCATCCCATGGGTTCGCACCCTCGACATCCGCAACGAGATCCGAACGCTCGACCACTACCTCCTCCTTATCCGCCGCGACACACTCTCCCTTACTCGTCAGGACAACCCTCTCCTCTCTCGACCTCGAAGCCTTGCAGATAGCAAACAACACCTCCTCAAACAAGAAGAAGCTGCCCAAAACCAACAAAAACACATGGCCAGAGATATCATGTCCTCCGTACCATTTCCCTCCGTGTGCCTTGCAGGCCACGCCGGATACAAATCTTTGCGCCGCATTGCTTTCAGCTTGGTCCGTCTCAACAAGATTCACGAAATCGCACGCACCACCCGTCATAGTAAATCCCCTATCAACCATGGCAGGCCCAAAAAACCACTGCGTCACAAAAATCCACCAAGTTGTCGCCAGAGCCCATCGCAGCGCTCCCTGCACCCTCTTCTTCGTCGCCACCATTGGACTCCCGTTAACGGAGCTGTGGGTAAAGACGAAAATGAAATAAGAGAGGGAAATCCAGAACCAGCCGCGCTTGACGAAGATCTGGTTGAAGAGGTTGGATTTCTTGGCAAAGTAAGAGGGCGCAAATGCTGGGTCGTGGGATTGTTGGGCCATCACGTATGGGCTGGCGCGGGTGGTGGGGTCGAGGATTGCGTATATACTACCAGTCGCAAGAATTATAGGATACAGGGCGAGGAGAACCGTCTCCATGGTGGTTGGGAGGAATGGGGATCCCTTGGTGGGTGTCATCGTTGGGTAGGAGGTTGTTGTTGTTGTTTCGCGAAAGGACGGGGGAGCTGGTGATACTGGTGTACCATACGCCGAGGAACGACCCGAAGAGGAGGCGGTAGAGGATGGAGTAATTTGGGCCGTGGATTCGTTTGCGCTGCTTGTGGACCTTGATGGTGTGCCCGGAGTGGCTTTCCCTTGCAGTCTGGTTGACCGTCTCGGTGTTACAGCCGCCATTGTGTCGCTTTTACTCGAAACAAAATAAGTGAGGTAGTGTAGTATAGGAGAGCTTTCAAAGAAGGAATTGGTGTTTCAAGTTGTTATTTATTGCGAGTCAGGCCCGGATCCCCAACTCACGTCAAGCCAGGCAAGAAAGTCGCGGTCTCAAGCTATGACGTTGCCCTTGGCGCCCCCCTGTCATTCTGTAGCGAGGGACGGAGATAATAAATACCGTGGTCCACAGCCACCTTCCCCAGACCCAGCCACACTGGGGATCGTGGCGGGTGGACATCACACAAAGATACGAGTACGACTAACCGAGCGGACGACAGCCAATAGATTGGCCAATCAAGGTGTGATGGGGAGCGGAATGACAACCTTGAGGGTTGGACGACAGTGCCAGGAGAGCTTAAGTATCACGCGTTTCCCAAATCTTCTCCTCAATACATCGTCAAATTCTTTCCGATTGCCTCCTATCTTCTATTCAGGGAGTCTTTTCTCTTTAATCTTTAAGTCCCACAAGACAGTCTTCACTATCACCACCGTCATGGCCACCCAGCGCTCAGCGACCACGCAACCCCCGGCAGATTCTGCAGTCCGCGCGCACACCTCTGCACACCTCGCCAATTCAGCCCTCCTCGCCCAAAGCGATCTCTCCTCCCTATCCTCCCAGCAGACACTCGCAGCCAAACCCTCCCTCAACTCCAAATCATGGACTCACACCCCCTCCAACCTTACCCTCCTCTGGCTGTGCATCTCCCTTCCCCTCGTAATCTGGGACACGAGCTACGTGCTCCTCCGTCCACACTCCATGCCAGGCGGAAAATACCACTATCCTCTCTGGGCACCGTATGAGCTCTATGGCAGGACGGATTATGTGTATGGCTGGAAGGCGTGGAATGAACATAATGGGTTTACGGCTGCACAGGGGTGGTTGAATGTTGTCGAGACGGTGGGGTATTTGTGCTATCTCGGGTTAGTGTTTAGCTTTGGTGTGCAGAGTAGGGGCCAAGGACGCGGAGCGCCGAAGGGCGTGGGACTTTGGGGGTGGACGAGGAGCGTGGGTGGTGATGCTGCTGGACTGGCGACACTTGTCGGATTCGCGGCGAGCGTGATGACACTTTCAAAGACCGTTCTGTACTGTAAGTTTAAACCCATCTTCCCCTGCACCTTTATTAACATGGCTAGGGTTGAATGAGTACCACTCCGGCTTCGAAAACATCGGCCACAACAGTATCCCAGATGTTTTCCTTTTATGGATCATTCCCAAGTAAGCACCTCTTGTATGCATGGTATGAGATCGGGGCTGCTAACAACAGTAGTGGTGCATGGCTCATCCTCCCCTCTTGCATGACGTACGTCTTCGGTAGCGAGATCTTGCAAGGTCTTTCTATTGCTTCTGGTGATTCGAGGCAGACGGTGAGCAATACGGAGACGGATAAGACAGAGTAAGACTATCGCTTATAATTATTCCAATTGCGAGGGTGGTGTAAAACGTATAGGTCAGAAGGAATGAATGATGCTACACTTCTAGGGTTTCGTTAAAGGAGGGAACTACCTAAAGTGATTACAGCTCAGTGGGAGTAGTAGGTAAAGACGTTAGAACATAATTTGAAGCGATGTTGAAACAAGTTCATCGTTAAGACTTAAGCTGGGTGCTTGGCGCCAAGCGAGATTGGGGCCCATCACAGCTCAACCTCATCTCAACCTGACTTTCAAGACATCCATAACCCTTCACTACTTTTTGGAAATCTATACATACTATCGATCTAATTCATTCGTTACTGCGGAGATTGGTGAGCTGCCGCAAGAGGGATATTGCATCTTCAAACGTAGCAAAGAATGCGAGCCGCGCGAGCAGGGTTGGGCAAAGTGCGGATGGATGACGGCCCAGTAAGAGGATAAAGTACAGGAGGGCGCAATGCCAACCAGTTCGAGAGGGACCGTAAGGGAGATGCTTGGCCATCAAGCTGAAGCAAGTACCAGTGCTATGGAAACGATCGAAAGCTGATGAGGAAAGTGGGTCAAGGATTCTCAACCGGTTGTCAGATGGTCACAAAATAATTCGAGGTCCAGCTCGTACCCTGACACAAGGTTTCAAGTTATGTAACCTAAGTAGTGGTTGGCATTTGAGCCGTTACGTAAATGGGCGGAGGGCGAGGGACGACCCAAGATTCGGCGGCGGCTTCGGGTTCAGCCTCTGCCTCCGTCTCTGAGAGAGCGTCTCTCTTCGTGACCCAGCTCCCGAAGTAGGGACATTGCCTATATTCTGAGCAGGCGGCGTGATATCTATCCTGATTACAATTTCGGACACTGCCGTCCGAGTATTTGTCGCAGAAAATGTACCCATCATACAGGCAGCAGTATCCATCAGAGCCTGGAATTTTGGTAGCCCATGGATCTTTTCCTACTGTGGTAGAGATAACCACCGTGGTCGATTCTGGCGGAGGTGTGGAAGTTGTTTGAGGTGTAACACTTGGCTTCGGCGTCGTTGAGGTTGCCTTCTGAGTCGTCGAAGTGGTAGTCTCCTTGGTCAACGTCGTCATTAGCTTCAGGAAGTCAAAGATGCCAGGCTCCGCGTAAGCTTTCAGGAAAAGCATCTCTGCGAGCTAAGGCCAGAACAGGAATAAGCCCCGCGCAGCGTGGTGTCTGGAATCCATTTCCATTCAAAGCGCCACAGTAACGAGTGTAGATGCAAATGTCGACTCCGCCATCATCGTAGAACCTACAGGTTTGACACCCTTGTGGCGAACAGCAGCTGCCAAATCTCACGGCACCTGGGCCTGGGGGAGGATAGATACAGGTCAGATAGAAGCCATTGCATGTCTCGGTTGGTGTCGGAACCGGCGCAGATGAAATCACGGTAGATGAGTCTGTTGATGACGTGGTGGTTGGTGCCCTCTCTAGAGTTGAGGTGGTCTTGATGGAGGAGGCCGGAAACGCTGGAGAGATGCGCGCTTAACCTCAGTGCTGCTTAACCGCCATATCGAAGAGAGGAGCAGAAAAAGTGGAGGGAGGGCACGAAAGAAAGAACAGGCAAGAAGCTCGATATAAAAATATGAGCTCACGCTTGCCGATCCAGATCGACAATGTGCTCACCCATCGTCGATCACGTGGTCGATATCACAAGTCATGCTTTCTGGGCAACAGGAATACGGCTCTCGCAGGCCCTATCGGGTTGCTGTGAGAAAAGACGAAATTAGAGGTTGCCCAGAGACTACTTACGCCCAGTACGGAGATATATCACCTTCAAGCAGCGACCATGCCCATCGCAGGCCTCCCGCCAGGCCA
>RCNJ01000116.1_pt1 | contig 69149 bp, 71 predicted proteins | sample 2041171 | NCBI WGS metagenome assembly RCNJ01 (sample SAMN09708213, study PRJNA481090) | feces metagenome | biome: feces | host: Pygoscelis adeliae | place: Antarctica: Rookery Lake | collected 2010-03-01 | reverse complement strand
ATCGAACCCAGATTGAAACGGATTCATCATGTCGGTTCTCCTTGATGGGGAGAGAAGGCCACAACGTCACGTGCTACCATTACACCATCCCACCTCTTTGAGGAGGTAGGAGATTATGCTGGGGCCGGCGGATGACGGTATATAAAGCAGATAAAAGCCCATTAACTTATATCCAGAAGCCCAAGTCTCATACGCAAGGAAATGATGATTGAGAAGGCCACAAATGTTGATTGTTGTGACCAGCAAAAGTGGCAGATATGGGACAATGTAAATGGCCGGATTCACAAATTTCCAGTTTCCCACAGTTTCACGTGCTGCCACCTGTCAAACCACACACGCCACACATGCCAGGAACTGGCGCTAAGAAAACCCCCCCTCCCCCTGACAATCAGGTGTCAAATGACATCACTTTGCAACCCTGTTGTCTTGTCCTCGATCATCGTGCTTTTTGCTCCTTTTGCAGGGAATGCGCGAAGAATAAGACGTGGTGACGACGACTCTGAGACTCTGTGTTCTGCCCGTACTTAGTTTGAATAAACACCATACTTGACAACTTCGTACCATAATCCATACTCGAGAGTTTCTGTGATTAAGCGACAAGTGAATAAGCGCGACTGATTCGAGAAAAGGAATTAGAACTGAAACGCATCGAGACAAGCGCCGGCCATTCAAGGACCATTCACACATAACCGGGCTGAAATAGCACCACATCCTCGCGATACCGATACCACAAAGCTCACGAATACCCTCTTAACCTCCATCATCACCAAACAGCTCTTGAAGCTCTGCCCATAACTCCACAACAGCAAACCTAAATCTCACAAACAGACCAAACAACACAATGGCAGGCCTCCTCGCAAACCAGCCCAAATCATACCTCGCCAACGTCGTCCTCCGCTTCTTCCAATTCGCCCTCGGCGTCACGGTCATCGGTCTCTATGGCGTGGATTTGAATAATGCTAGGAAGGTGGGGAAGTATAGTGATAGTAAATGGGTAAGCACAACCCCCATACTTGCGTTGCAGTCGTCGACAAGATGCTTTATCGTCAGCCCGGCAAGCCAGCTTTAGGCCGTCGATTGTACCAGTGGAGTAGGCAGCATTATGGGATGAGTCCCACCTCACGTCTACAAACCCACCAGCGCGCTCAGCCCGTTATAAGAGCTATCGACGTGAGGCGGTATTCATACCACAATAGTATCTACTCGACCGGTACCCTATCTCTTCCTGTTCAAGCAGCTAACACAACCCAGGGCTACGCAGTAGCAGTAGGCGTCCTCTCCGCCATCACAGCTCTCCTCTGGATGATCCCTCTGTTCATGCGCAGGTTCCACTGGATGTTTGTCTGGGATGCGATTCTCTTCTTTATGTGGATTGTGCTGTTTGGTATTTTTGGAAAGGTATGTTCTCTCCCATCCTCTTCACACTCCTTACCGCCTGCCCTACCTTCCCGTTCCGTATATCTCTTCCCCTACGGCCTCACCTCCGACGTTGAGAAGGGGGAGGCCGGAACTCGGAGGCTCGAGATGGGAGGTGGAAATCAGGATGTGGAGTTGAAGGAGCAAAGGCTAACGACGTAAACAGATGTACATCAACGAGGACTCAGAAGGCAACTCCGATATTCAACGCATGAAGAACGCCGTCTGGGTTGTGCTCGTCAACATGCTGCTCTGGCTTATCTCGACGGCGTTGATGGCTTGGAATTGGTGGAAGGTTAGGACGGGGAAGACGCAGTTTTCTGGGCGTGCTGTTGTGTAAACATCTTCATATACTGAGAGCAGAATGATTGATGGAGAGATAGGGATAGGGAGGATGGGAAGAGAGTGAGGAAAGGAGGCGAAGTGATATGATGGCAAGCATGCGAGATATTCGTCGAGACAGTAAGGAGGAGGAGAGAGGTGTATTATACCATATTTAGCGCGAGATGATATTGTAGACAACAATAAGGAGTCTTAGCCCGATGTGCTTCCCCCCACATCCCTTATATGAAGTCGCGACTCCAGCTTCGAAAACGGAAGGATATGGTTGTGCCGTGTATATACGGAGGCAGCACACTCTCAACCTGTTTGGACACATCACGACGACAGAGAGCGTGATCAGATCGATAAGTGAACAAACAGCGTGATAGCGTGGAGAGCTGGATTCTGTATATAAGTCCGGCTGAAGTCCTTCAGTGTGTTCTGACAGCTGTTCGGACTTGACATAATGTTACCGGCTTATGTTGGGGAGATTGGTGGTGATTTATACAGCGATGGTGGCACAGCTGCCTGATTGGGAAGGGCGGGAGAAGCTGCTGAGAGATAACAGTTGTTCGTGCGTTGACAATAATTGATAATTGATTGGGTCTACGATAGCAGTTTTTTGCCAGCTGATGGCTGTCGCCTCGTGGCGCCGATAAATGCGCCCGGCGGTGTGGTGTTAGCTTATCGTGCTTAAAAGCCCTGGGGAACTTGGGCGCTTAAGATATAGCACCGCGCGACACGATCCACGGACGCCATTGCCTTTTCGACAACACCAAGCCACATCCTAGTATAAAGGCGATCGTATTCACAACCTCTTTCGCAGCACAGTTGGTCCATTTTGCACTCGAAGCCATCATATGAAGATGCCGGGGCCATGTAAGCAACATGACACTGTCTCAACCTCACTTTGGATCCGTTACTGAGAAGTGTTAGCACCCGTTCAATGGCTCGTTCCGCCTTTTAAAGTGCCAGCAAAGATGCGCCAGGATAATTATGAGGTTATAGTCGGCTCAGGGGTCAACTTTTCCATCACTTTTTACCAGCCAACCACCGTCGATCAGTCCAGCAAGTTACAGCTCCCATACCAAGACTTTCCATCGCATCACCCCAGAGAGCATGGTCGCCCTGATAAATAGCAACACTTCCTCCGTGCCGAAATCCGCGCCTTCAAGTATCTTTCTATACCAATCGAACTCGACCAGCCTTCTGACTCCAGTCCAAGTGAGATCGCTGAGCTTCAATTCCTCCCACCAGAATTCGTCGATAACAACCGCGACCTTATTTGGAAACCTCGGAAGAGGAGTTCTGCTTTCGACGCCGCCATCAAAGCCTTCTGGCGCAACTGGGAACCACCAGCCATCATCCCAAGCTTGTTTGCCGTTCCAAAGTGCGCATGTGCACTTACTCGCCGCTCACCACGCATTGCTCCTCTTGTCGTTCCCCAGACATCACACTCAAGATTGCCTCGATCCATCAGTTGACGATCCAACACAACGTTATCGATATTGCTGGAAACCGCATCAACCCATTTCACGTGTTTTTCTTCTTCCGCCGCAAGATTATGATCCAGTCTGCGCTTCAGAGCGCCCAGTGTGCTATCGATGGCGTTTTCAGAATGCTGCAGCTTGAGCCTGTAAGGGAGGTGAAGGCTCGTGGTGGCGGATTCATTGGTATCTGGGAGTGATATTCTCGCATGACTTGTGACACTTTGTTGACGCTGGAGAAGGTAACCGCCTTCTTGGTGTTGTGCCATTGAGGAACATTATGATGAAGGAGGAGGTGGCTGTTCCGCGAGTGAAGAAAAATGATTCGAGACTGCTATGGCTGAGATGGGGTTTCGTGCTGAACGTTTCGGCGGTCTTATTCGGAATTAAGTGATATGTAGGTATTCTTTAGCATATTGATACGGGATCAAGATAATCAGTTTCTACAGGGACCTGTCGGCTTGGGCAAACATAGAAAGTTCTTTGCACGACCGATCTGACGGGCGAGATTATAGGACGAAATTAAACGGTCGGGTCCAGAGTAGATGAACTTCAAGGAGTTTTCATACTTCGATTTCATTGGCGTTAGACATGGCGTCTGGTAGGTAGAGAGATACCCATTACTAGCAAAATGATAATACTTGGCCAAAGTCCCACACTTGAGACATCCTGGCTAAAGTCGTGATTGGCAGTACTTCAGAATGCTTTAGACGCATGTGGCCGAGCTCGGGGTGCTCGCTTCCTCGTGTTGGCCGGAGTGGTGTGTCCCTATTTCTGGACTCACATCTGCCACATGGCATTTCGGCGACCTAGCCGTCCCGGCAATGTGGTTAAGGTTTGATCGTGCTGTTGCAGTGATGGTCCACATGGGAGGTTCCAACATGCTGCAGTAGCTCAGCAGTCTCCAGTATCAAGACTGATAGCTGTGAAGAAGATCAGCTGACAACAAGCTGCCATCACATCCAAACCACGTCTCTACTGCCAGCGTCGTAAATCAAAGGCGAAAACGACATGAATGGTGGAAGTAGGATAGATTCTGCGTTTCTCACGGCAAACTCTATTACTCTCATGGATAGTGCAGCATCATGCAAGCCACAGATCTCGCAATCCTAGACTTCTACAAGGGGCTGGCCAAGCGACCACGACAAGCATTACATGGCATAATCTCGCCAAGAGTTCGCATGCAATAACGATAAGACAAAAGTTTAAGTACACAACATAACTCTAACAATAGAGAAGGTCTACATGCTGATCTGGCAAGGGAGATCGAGAAATGCAACAACAATCGGCGCCCACAGAACGCACATAAGGCCATCATGAGTACAAGTTAAGAAAGCACAGCAAGCACGGAGACCAAAGAGATGCTACATACCTCGCTTTGAAATAGCACGAGCTTGACAGAGTTACAGTGCCACGAGGACGCCTTCGGAGGACCATGCAGATCTGGCGATATCAAATCCATGCTCCGTTGATCCTGTTCTTCGGTTAGCCATGCGACGACGACAGTTGAGTTTGAAGCTGTGACACTAGCAGTGCGACACAAAGGTGACAGAAGACCTTCTCGCGTCATTCTGACTAGCAGAGCCTTCCTCCTCTAGCTCTGGGTTTTCATTTGATAGTGGCAGCGAGGACTCAGCTTCATCTTTGCGACTACCACTTTCTTCAGCCTAAAGAGCTGCCAACACTCATAACAAGAACGTCAAGTATATCCTACCCACTTCTTTGAAGATAACATGCCGCCTTCGAGATCAACAACACCATCTCGTCAAATAGGGTTGCGTAGGGTTGATGTTGTCTTCCGAGGGATTCACTCTTTGTGGGGAATGCGGGGTGTCGCCAAGATATTCACCATCGACTAGCGCCAAGGTGCCACTTTTAGCTCGCACGACATCGACAGGCAACTCCACCAGACAACCACTTCGACAATCGGATCCTACCAGCTGCGTGGTTGAACTCATGTCGTGCAGATAGGGAAGAGATATGGATATTCAAGCCAAGAATTCTAGAATGATGCAAAAGTCATGCGGGCTGGGATGAAAGTATATAGAGCGGCTCTCGTCCGCGACCGGATGGGAGGCAAAGCACAATACATCAAACAAGATGGCCGACACAGAGACTAGGCAGGTCCCAATACAGGAATCCAGGGATGAGAAGGAGATTCAATTCTCTTCTCCATCTCAGGATGCAGAGTTTAACTCGAGCATCGATAAGGATGACGAGTTCGCAAACACAAAACCACTCAGCAGATTCACACGCTGGTATCGCAGTCCACTATTCAAGTAAGTCACCCATCACTTGGCACATCTCAACCGTGCTAACACAATTGCAGCGTCATAATAGTAGGCCTCATATCCTTCACCCAACCCGGCATCTGGAATGCCCTCAACAACACCGGCGCCGGCGGCCAACAAGAACCGTACCTCGTCAACGCCGCCAACTCCCTCACCTTCGGACTGATGGTCTTCGGCTGTCCACTTTTCTCCATCCTTGCCAACAAGTTCGGTCTCAAGCGTACTCTGATCTTGGGAACCTTGGGTTACGCACCTTACTCCGCTTCTCTATACGTTAACAACCGTTACGGCACTGAGTGGTTTGTTATCTTCGGTGGTGCCACTTGCGGAATTGCTGCTTCCGCACTCTGGGCGTCTGAAGGTGCCATCGCTCTTGGTTACCCATCTGTTGGGGACAGAGGAAAGTTCACCGGTATCTGGCTCGGACTCCGCGAGCTCGGCCAGTTGATCGGTGCCTCCATCCAACTCTCCCTCAACGTCAAGGCCGACAAGCGTGGCAAGGTCGGCTACGGCACCTACCTCGTTCTCATCGCCCTTCAATGCCTCGGTCTGCCATTAGCCTTTCTCATCTCCTCCCCAGAAAAAGTGATCCGTCCAGACGGCTCAAGAATCCCAAACCCAACAACAAACAAGTCCATCAAAAAAGAATTACGCAAACTCTTCCGCCTCTTGCTCACCAAGAGAGTTTACCTTCTTATTCCAATCCTCGTCGGCTTCAACTGGAACAACACCTACCAATCCATCTACCTCACCAAGTACTTCTCGGTCCGCAGTCGCGCTCTCGGCGCCCTGATGTCTGGCGTCACCGCAACAACCGCCAACATTTTCTGGGGCTGGTTCTTCGACCTAAAATGCTTATCCAGACCGATGGTTACCAAGATTACCTGGTTCACGCTCATGACCATGATGTTCGGGTGCTTCGGATGGCAGGTCGCTAACGAGTACCTCTACTCCGGCCTCCTCGCAACCTCCAAGGCCACCGAAGGCGGCTACTTCGCCCTAGACTGGTCGGATCCAGGATTCGGCCGTGCATTCGCAGTCAACACGCTGTTCAGATTCTTGAACGAGTCCCATTACATGCTTGTCTACTTCATGATCGGCACCTTCAACAACGATGTCGAGACGCTTACTTTGACCGTTGGAATCGTACGCTGTTTCGAGTCTGTCGGCGCCTGCTTGGCTTTTGGTCTTGGAGCCGCTAAGATTTCACCGATGACTAACCTCATTGTTGCGTTCGTTGCTTTTGCGCTTGCGTGCCCGACGACGACGGCGGTGGTGTGGTTGGTGCCGGAGCACCCTGATGAGATTGATCCTACCACATTGTCGGACATCGAAGAGGACGATGTTAAGAGCGTGGAGGGTAAGAAGGATGCTATGCAGGTTGAGCCTGAGGTCGTCGCTTTGGCGGCTGTAGCGAGCAGGCCTTAGCGAGTAGCTGGTTTGGGGGGAGGGGGCGGGGTCGATAGTAATGCATAATGACTTAGAATAATGGATATGAATCATACTCACAACTTGCCGAAAGACTTATTCTGTGACAACCGGTTTACGGAAGAGAATCTCAATTTCAAACAGTGTCACCCAAAGTAGTACTGGGTAATTATTTCGGCCAGATGAGTAGAGTAGTGCGCGAGTAGGGTAGTACTCGAGTGCTCCTCGAGTTTTTAGAGAGTAGCACACTACTCGTGGGCAACACTGATTTCAAAGTCCCTCGCCATGATGTTCGTCCTTCGTGGTACATTTCTGTCTGAGCTAATCGATTAGCCCAGAAAATCTCAACCACGAAGTATATCACCAAATTGAAATTGGCGTCGCAGTCTAACTTACCACAAGACCGGTTTAAAAACGACTCCATTAAAAAATTACATATTGGTACAAGTAATCATCATCCACCATCCCCCGTTCCTTGGGCGCCCTCCATTACCCTCCATAATACTCTCCTTATAAACCCCTCACCTCCATACTAACCGATTAAGCCTACTCGTTATCCTCCCTCCCCCCATCCACCACGTAGTTGCGAAACTCCCCACCCTCCCAAACTCTTTACAAAAACTGGCATCATTCACCTCATTTTCCGACTGCGTAGTGGTAGTGGACGCAGAAATCCCTCTCACGCCATTGATTCTACCAGCGTGTTCGTTCAATCGGTTCTGTCGGATGGGGGCCTGGACCGATTGACTTCTTGAAATCTGTCCATCCTACCAATTGACTGGTTGACTTTTTGCTTTGACAAAGGAACCCCGTCCCGTCTCGGTAACCAGCTCGTAAGGCACCGACGACTGACAATGGACCAGTTTGCCTACCACTCAGACTCAGCCACGGAAAACGGATTGTCCTTGGACAAAACCTGACGCAGGGACAGGAATTAGAACCTCTCCGTATCTCCGCCCGCGCCTTGAGAAACACACCTACAAACCCCCTTGTCACCGAAAATCAGATCAATGGAAGGTGCCTTGTCGTCCAATGTACCTTACTGATCCAGAACTAAAAGATCACTGTCATGGCACTCATCGACAGTGGATGTAGCGGGTACGGGTTCATTGACGACAGATTCGTCAGGAAACGCAACCTGTTCTCCAGGAAACTAAAACATGCACGCACGGACCAGATGTGAACCCTCTGCTGTCCATGCAGAATGACAGAATAAAGATGAGATGGTCGACTGACCGACTGTTTGAGTAATTCAGTTCAACCGGTCAATCGGTCAGAACGACCGAACGAACACGCTGGATTCCACGTCCTCTCGCCTCGATAGCGAGAACGAGGGAGTCTCCAACGACCCTCGCGTTGCTCGGAAGCGGTGGAAGACGTCTGGCACGACGCTCCTCAGGCGAAAGCGCAACGCTGCAATGGTCACGCTCAGGCGCATTCCCAATCTCGCCTCTCCTTCCAGGACGACGGACAGGGAGGTTAACTGAGCCATCAAAGTTGGCAGCGACGGCGTAGCTCAAGGTAGTTGTGGTCGGATAACAAGCGAACTCCACAATAGCAGCTCTGAACTGCATAGTTGGCGATGGGAACGGCAAACTAGACTCCCTCGAGCTCTCACGCTTGCACGCCTCGGTGTTGGTGGAGGAGACGCTTGTCGGGCTCGGGGTACAACTTCTAACACTTCCATCCGTAGCGGCAGCCACGGAGACAGCGATATGGGCGACAGGGAGCTCAGGATTTACCTGCTCGAGTGCGGCCTCGGTGACAGTGAGCTCATAAGAGGCTTGGGAGAATGTGGTATATACTTCAATATCCTCGGTGGTGAGGTGTGTGCGGATCCATTGTCCTACGCCTGGGCCCTCGCGGATGGATGGCAACTGGTTGGCGTTTGAAGCTGGGGGAGCGGACTCCGTCTCGGCATCGGCTGGGGAGTTGAGGATGTATGGCAACGCGCTCTTGGGGTTGGCCATTGTTGCGTTGTTGGTGGTAATCGGATGGGTCTGGATGGGTCAGAGGCGCCGTTGGCGCATACTTTGAATACTCGATGGTGAGGGCGAGAGTGTAAGTAAGAAAAAGGGGACGAAAGAAGAGAACGGGAAAGGAATGTGAGTGTTAACATGTTGTGTATTATCGACAGGAAGGAGAGAAAGAATCATACTTTGAATCAATCACACTGGTCGCAAAGCTCCGTGAGAAGACTGTTTGGTAGATGGAGCTTGGTTTCTCTCGATCGAGCGTTGTAGGGCATTGACGGTGAACTGGTTGTTGACGGTCTCAAAGAGCAAGAGAAAAGTTAACCTTATGGGGAAACGCGATTTAAATACTTGGAACCAGTTGGCGAGAGAGAATAGGCATGGTGTCGTAGACGTTGACAGAAAAAGGGTGCATTACGCACACGATGACCCCGAGACGACATCTTTCATCGGAACATCATCACCATCGACACTATCGACACGCCAAGAAGAACACGACACATATAAGAATCAAGTATTCATTCATAATGGTATCCTACAACATTCAACTCCATAAAGACAGTCATCACTCCCTTTACTTAACGAATAGTCATCTGCTTAACCATTTCCGCCTTCTCATTCCCTCCTCTCGAGCCAGCCGCAGTCACACTCCCAGCCTTCTTCTCAAACACCTTCCAGAACTTCAAACTTTCATCGGCGGCAGCAGTAGCGAGCATCTGTCCATCCGGGCTGAGACAGGAGTGCAGGACTCTGGTCTCATGCGCCGGAATCTCAACATTGCGCACCAGAGTCGGGTAAGACCAGATGCTCAATGAATTATCCGGGAAACCAGATGTGCTCACGATCTCGCGGTAGTGCGGGGACCAGCGCAGAGAAGTGACTTGAGAACCAGTATCGATAGAGTTGACGCGAGCGCCGGATGTCGAGTTCCAGAAATGGATATGCTTGTCGTATGAGCCGCCGCCAGTGGCGAGCAGGTTTGGCTGCCATGGGCACCAAGCGAGTGCTTTGACAGCAGCCTTATGGTTTGTCTTTGTGAATTTTGGAACAGAAAGTGAGCGTGCGTCCCAGATGGAGACAAGGTTGTCGTTGCCACCAGTAGCGAGTTGTTGACCATCAGCGCGCCACTCAAGACCGCAAACTTCAGAGGTATGGCTGACGAGCTCAGCAGTCTTGTGGTTAGCGATGCGGACGTCGTGGTTGAAGACGACTCCGGAGCGGGAGCCGGTAGACAAGGTATGCTTGTTCCAGCCCATGACGCCGACGCGGGTATCATGGCCAAACATAGAGCGAAGCTTGGACCGCTCCTCAACATCCCAGATCTGCACCTCCCCATTGCCGAGTCCGACACTGACGTAAGCGCCGTCGTCAGACCACTTGACGGAGGAAACGTAGGTATCCTCGTTTGTCTCGAGAAGGCACTCCACTGTGCCGGACTCGGCAGTCCAGACGTAGACGTTGCGCTCTAATCCGATGGCGACCTGGTTCTGGGACGACCAGTCGAGGAGGTTAAGATAGTAGTCGTCCACCAGCCCTGGAGCGTCAAGAACGCGCTCTGGTGCGGTGGCAACGCGGCGACGGAACTGCGCGCCCGTTGAGTTGGCGGTCTTGAGTGGACGGTTGTACTGGGATCTGAGATCGATTGGCTTGGAGCTCTCTGGTGCCTTTGGCTTGAACTCAAGGATGCGCTGGTTGAGAGAGACTCCGCATGCGGAAGCCAAAGAGTCTTGGTATGCCACGGTGTTTGGAGATGGACGAGTGTATGTGGTCTGCGGTGCCTCGTCCTCGAGGTTTAAGCCAGCGAGGTCGGCGGTGATATCGTCGTGAGATGCGCGTCCACCGACGTCGAAAGCATCGGTTTGGCGAGCGGCGGCGGCAAGGACAGAGGAGCCGTCGGAGGTGGACTGTCTCTCGTTTGGGTCGAGCTTGCCACAGCCAGCATTGGTGAGGCCCGAGGAAGCAGAACGGTTTGGAATGAATCTGTCGCCGGCGTAGTTGAGAGTAGTCTTAGCCGTCTTTGTTCTGACACTCTTGCGAGACTTGGTGGAGGCTGGAGTCTTTGCGCAGGTCGAGACAAGTGCGAAGTCGGATATGCCGAGCTCAAGAGCACGACGTGGAGTGTTGACTGCAGCGCGAGCGATGTTGGACTTTGGGCTCTCCTTTACGGTGCTAACTCTCGAGGTTCTGGGCGCCGACTTCTGGAAGAGGTTTCCACCACCGTAGTTAGACTTGGAGGCGGCCTTGGAGAATATGCTCTCGGAAGAGGTCTTGGTCTCTGGGGTGTATGGCGATGGGGTTATGTTGGCGGATCTTCTTGCGTGTGGAGAAGGAGTAAGTGGTGCTCTGCCACCGACCTCTCTCTTGGAGAAGACGCTGGCGTGGGACTTCAATGGCGTGCACACAGCGGTCGCCATGATGCCGTGTATTGTCTGTTTTTCGTGTTGATCTCGGTCGTGGACAGTGCTGATCAATTGATAATCGGTATACCGAGCTCCAAGAGACTCAACCTAATGGTTCCTGGTAGTTGTTGTGTTGTTAGTATGTTCGCTGGCGTTTGCTCGATAGATCGATTCGAGAAGACTTCTGAGAAGAATGTCGTTGTCGGTGGAAAGAGATGCTGGAAAGCTATTGAAGCGATGCAGATCTAGTAAAGACTTTGTCTTCTGTGCAGAAGCAATTGATTTTTTTTGGATTTTGTATATGCGTGGTAGAAGAATGTGGTGGGAAACGAATATGTAGGGGTACCGTGAGGTGAGGAAGAAAGGTCGAGGTGCAAGGTGGGAAGGGGAACTTTATGGGGTCTCGGTAAACAAAACCTGCGTTGTCCGAGCAACGGCCGCTCGGGTCACTCCCCGCTAGACAAGCTCCGCCGCTGGCACAGCGACGACAGCGTCCTGACCCACGTAATTTCCAGCGCTCCCATTTCAAGTTTCCATCCTGTTTCATCGTGCCATTTATCGCAACTATCATGCTCTGTTATGTTATAATCTTTAACAATTCATTAATATTCATCTATTTAGCGGCCCATGAAGCAAGTTTGCGGCAACGCTTTCCAAATGTCCCCTGAATGATGCATGCCACCAATAAATCCACGCCACGCTTTGGTATTTACAGCGAGGCTTTAGTGCCGTCGGAGTATGGGGTATCGTAACTAATAAATCGCTCCTTAACACGGCATCTCCTGCTATCTCATGATACGTTAAGCAGTGTCGCATCCACGGTAATGGCCGCATGCGGCAGCATGCGCTCTCCTCGCTATTCATCCACTTTTCCCCCGGAATGTCTCACTCGATCTTGCTCACCTCGGCAATACCTGCGCGAAGCGTCATCTCTGTTCGAGGTCTATCGTGATGATCGAGATTTATGCAGCTTAGGCTTTGCCAGATTGATTTCGGGTGAACGCTCACGCAGGGCGTCTGCCAGTCCAGACATGCATCTCGCAGTAGATATGATACTTGCGGTGCAGAATCTCTCTCCTGACGTCGGCGAGGAGTTTATCAACCCTTGCCCTATCCCATTGCAAAACCCTCATGAGCGGCCCTAAAGACAGTGCTTCAAGCCACTGAACTAATCCGGTGGAGAACCACATGCCGACATGCGTATCTTGGACATTCTCTGGCCATGCATGAAATGGCACTCTGATGACCTCTTCTGAAACTTGTGTGAAGCCTGCATTCTGCAGCATTTGGCGTGTATGAACGTTGTAGGCGATTGGCTTTCCAGTCATCTCTGATGCTTGAAACAGGTAGTTTGCCCATGCGAATAGTGCTGCGTCGCCAGGCAGACTTCCATCGTCACATCGTGGGTATATGTCGAGCTCAACTTGCTCGGTCCAGCCGTAGACGGGTTTTAAGTGTCTGGAAACGCAGCGGTTAGACTTGTACTTGAGCTGCCGTTCGACGGGACATACCTGAAGACATTGGCGTAGATCTCTGGCCAGCTTGAAACTGAGCCGCATAGCATCCTCAAATGTATCAAATCCCACGAATCCATGGGTAAGCCGAGCCACGGCGCTTCGAAATCACGTCTCCGGAACTGAAGATTTGGAGGAATTCTACCATAATCGCTAATCAGTTGATAGCCCTGGGAGTAAAAATGCACAACGCTGGACCGTAGCGCTTACCTCAGTGGTTGTATGAGGGCGAGGTCAAACCCCATAACTTCCGCGTCTTTGTATTTGCTGGAGAGAGTCAGTGCCAGCTCTCAGCGTCGCGAGACTGCTATGTTGCGATATGAGTGGCTTACTCTGCCATGTCGATTGCCCATATGCCGGTACCCGTCCCTAAGTCCAATATCCGTAGGCCATCATAGTTTGCGGTAATCGGCGCTGCGTGAAGCACTCCGCGCCGTGCTACCTCAAAGAACTTGTGAAAGATGTCCATGCGATCTTTTTCGCCCTGTTTGCAAAGCCGTTAGCTTTCTGAGGTCGTACTTGGCGAAGATACAGAAAATAAAGTCAAGGGCGGCTTCTTACATCGTCGCATGGGTACATGTAGCTGCCCTTCCTGTAGCCATGGTAAACGCGACCATTCTCTTCATAATCCGATGGTACGCCCGCCATTGGAGGCGGCGGTAAGTAGTGGTTTCTATTTATTGAATTGTCAGACAGGTTCTGGCTGCTTTGCGCCTTGAGAAACAACTGAGAGTTTTCATTGGGAACGCGATCCATCAAATAGCTGTCCAAGAGCTCTCAATTGGGAGTGGGGAGCACGTACCCGTTGGCGGCCATAACTGCAACCATTTGATCTTCGATGATTGACAAGATGAGCGTTTAAAGTGATTATCTCCGTTTCATGTCCCAATCAAAGAGCTGGTGAGTAACCTTGAATGTAAATGAGGCGCGCTTCAAATTCTTCTGAAGAAAGCTGTGGGGCTTCGTTGTGAGTGAAGGTTCCTGAAGTTGTGTTGGGGATCGATGCTTTGATCGGATAGTGATGGTTGACAGGTGCTGATAGCCGTTTGTGAGGGGCTCAGGGCGAGGGACAGCCGCAGATAAGTGCGATTCGGATTCCCAAGCGGCAACTGAGGGGACGGCGTCTAAAATAGTTTCGAGTTCGCGGCCGGGTTTAGAGAGGGTCCCGCAATCAAACTGATCCTTGGTGGCCTGAGTGTCGGTAGTGGATATATTGACGCGATCCGCCCAATTGTGCTTAAAAGGCTTTCGCGTTGCTTCGCCTGCCTTGATCGGCACGAAAGAATTGGCGACAGAAGGAAAGTCGACGCTCGCTTTCTGTACAGGAGGCCGCGAGGAATTAAATTGCTGCGGCCAGGTGGCCGGTAGCCAACACGATGTTGGCTCTAGCCCTGACTTAGGTCAGCCTATACCCAACCAGTTGGTAAATGAATTCGGAGGATGACGCTGATCGCAGACAATGTTGCAAACCTCGGCGATTTTTCTTCCGTGCGAGCTCGGATTTAAAAAAAATCGGGAATGCTTCTGATGAGGACTATTTGACGAGTCCTGGTCCTTGTTCCGAATCGTCAGGGCTTACACAGTACCCGTGGAGGCGAAAAGCGGAAGCCAGCAGTTCGGTGTCTCGATGACACGAGCCTTTGTAACGTGGAGGTGAGCTGAATGCAGATCTCGTGGTCCAATGGAAACGTACTCCTAATGCAGCGTCGACCGGCGCTGCCGTCCTGGATCTCCGGTTTGAATTGGCACGTTTTAGCGAGGCTTTGGGAGGTTGCGACTCAGGAATGAGACAATGCCGAGGGCTAACGCGGTATTCCCTGCAGCTATTGCTGAAACCGATCAAGTGACAAAGACGAGGTCCAGAAAGCTTTTCGGCACGCAATGTTGGGTTGTGTGTCTTGGACCTAAAGCTTACACAAAACGCAGTAATTGTTGGGGGGGCTGCGAGGTTCAAGGCCAAGAGATAGGTATTTAAGAACTTGGACAGCGCTGCGCTTCCAATTTACGAGTCCCGAGCCCGATTCAGCACGCTAGTGGGTTTCGATATGATCGTGGATGACATTACTTGCGGCGGATTCAAGCTCTGAGAGATCGTGTGATGATGCTTAGATTATCAGAAGCGCAGAAGGACATTGCGGAAACCGAGAAGCAGGAAAAGATGGTGACAATATATGGGCCACCCAAGTATATTCCCAGGACCCGACATGGTGACACGGAAGGAGGGTTCTGCAGCTGCAGATGCATATCGGACGAAAGACTGGGTGTTGGTTCGGAACACGCACAAGATCCAAGGTAACGATAGTCACCAAGCACAAGAAAGCCACTGCGAGGACGAACGAGACGGCTGGTAAAATCCCTTGCAAACTGCTCAAGCCTCACCAAGATGGATCTAGGCAATATGTAACCTGCTCGTTCTTTGAGCAGAACCCTAGTGATTTAAGTGCATGGCTAATGTTGGAGTAAGCTGGGCGTTATCATGGCCAACTCGATTTATGAATCAAGTCGTGGAGTGGCCATCGCGCTGCCAATCTAGATGGCCAAGACCCGAAGATGCCTGGGCATCACATTCTTATTCTAGCTGCTTGCGCTTTTCTGAAGTAGTTTGGCACGGATCTTGTGATAGGATCCCCACTGACTGAGCCAGGTGGGTGGGATAGCACTCTTGCTTTTTAGAATCCATCTTGATTGGTGCAGCTTGAGTTCTCTGACAGCACGGTGCGACGAGAAATGTTTGTTGCATTCTCTCGCTTGAGAGGCCGGGTTAGTAGAGTGGAACGGGAACGCCTTATTGGCTCTAGTGGGCTGCAGTTGGTTGTTGGTGAAGGAAGGATGCGCCGAAGTTAAATGAGCGAGCCACCCGAAGACAAGGTTCGGGCGACAGGGAGGCCGCAGGAAGCAAGGTGGCCATACGGAGCCAAGCTCGCAATCCATGGACGGAGATGTGGAGTGATCTCAACAAAGCTCTTCTCGACTCTGCGGCGATATTATAGGGAACGCTGCGGCGTCCATAACTCATATATGCAGTATCCTTACCGCACATATGCGTAGGAAGCACGCGCTTGAGTTGTTAGATGAATGGTTTAGCGCCATAAATGTCTACCAAATTAACGCAACCAATTCAGATCTTAAGGCCGCAATATGGCAACCCTCGAGTGACGGAGGCACAGATGATTTATGGCCAGTTCGCTTTGAGGAAGCTGTGTCGAGACGTTCCAATACCAATGCTTGGCCTGTTGGCTCCAGGTGAGTCCGTGTTCCCTGACGTGGGCCATAGCGGCCCAATGTGGATATGGGAGAGAGTGGATGCTATGCGAACCATTCCGTCGGGATTTGTGACGCGCCAATGACTGGGGAGTTTCATCTCTGGAGTTTTGGCACGAAATCGAGTACTGCAATGAAGTGCGATCGCCTCAGAGTGCTTCTCATGTCGAGAGCTTGACAGGGTGCGATGCTTCGCTAAGGTGCCAGGTATCGTGGCAGATTTCAGATTTATCCGTCTCCGCGGGCTTTGAGAGTCGAATGTCGCGACGCTCTACTGATCATAGCGAATTATCGATTGACATGAGCAATATCGATTGGTACGAGTAAAGACATGCTGAAACATATGCGCGCTAGAGTGCTGGTGGAAGACAACACAAGTTCATGCAGAAGTGGCTTAAGAGGTCAAAGCGGTCGCGGCCAAGTTACAGTTGTTTTGAAAACAGATTGGTTGGACTCGGTGCGAGGTATCTGTGTCGGCTTGCTTTGAGGACGAGTTGAAACATGAGTCTGCCCGAAGGCATCTAGCGCATAAAGGATCTTGGTGGTCGTCTCAGGTCGCGCCCATCTTGTCGCTGCCGTTTGTCGTCGTGAGCAAGGCATGCCCCAGCAAGCGCCGAGGCGGGGCTCTCAAGGAAAGAACGGCGGCTAACCAATGCCCAGTCGACTTCAACATACATCCATCTTGAACTTCTCTTCAGTTCTCACTCCTCATGTCAGAAACTTCCAAATTAAGCTTAGCTTATAAAGGCTCCTATTTCACATCATAGCTACAGCCAGACTTGCCATAACAGTGCCTCGATATCTTGGACTATTATAAGCTCCCATGGGTCTGCACTTCTACTACTCTGGAACTGGTAACATTAATCTGGATCAACCCTGGGAACCATTCGGGGCGCGTTCCCATCTGCAATGTAACTGGCCTGCAGGTCCTCCGATTTGTAAACTTTTGCGCAAATATCCTGGAAACATGGTGCATTATTCCACTTGCACAGTGTACACAATCAGACTCTGACAAACACATCAAGCTCAAGCAGTGTTGTATGGGTAGTACCTAAGTACTACTTATGGAGGTCATGAGTAGAGTACTCGCCGAATAGTCACTTTCTGAGTACTACTCAACAAACTTGTAGGTAAAGCCAAGCCTTAATCGAGGGCTAAAAATAGCTCGCACTTCAGAAGTTGGTTTGTGAGATGATACTCGCTTAGCTAATCTTGGTATCTTGGCACTACTCGCAACTACTCAAGTAGTACTTGAGTAGTCTCCACAAGTAGTAAAAACGCCGTGAGTAGCCAACTCCTCCTACTTTTACTCACATAAATAGGAGTACCCGCCTACTCATCTCCAACATTGAGCTCATACAAAACCCTCTCCTTGTCCAAGTCCAATACTGGAAAAACACGGTTGTTCAACGCCTCCTGACCATTGATGCTGGCAATTACAAGTTCCTCCCCATCTTATACCAGGTCCAATCACACATTGGTACCAACACAGTATTCCTCGATCTTCGCCCTAAAACATCTCAAAACCTCACAACGATCCATATCCACGGCCACGGGCTCCAATTCCCATCGTGTACCCATTGCTGTCTCGCCCGAGTCACGCCCAATGCCTGGGCTCTCCGTTACACAACCTACGTATTGACATCCCGAGACTGCTCTCGTGTCACCACTCCCGAGGCCCTTCTGCCTCTACCCCATCTGCCCACGTCGGTTTTATCATCAATCGACTCTTACTCTTCCGTAACCCCATCTCGCTATTCCCGCGGCTTTCGCCGTTCCAAGTCATATTTGTCACCGTCACACAACTGCCAGCCACGGCAACCGGGTTAATGATTTCAGAGCTCGGGATTCAAGCTGTTGAACCAGCTCGGTATCTCGCCATCCGAAACTGTGTCTGAGACATCTTCGCAACACTCCCATGGTGATGGGTCGATAGTGCTGCCACTGAAATCTAGGTACATCGCATACCTGAGTACAGAGCACAGCACAAGCCGCTTTTGAGACATCATACCACTTCGCAACAACGTAGGAGGTTTGTCAGTTAGCGAAGGAGGTTAGTTAGCAATCCGGTTCATGCTGCGAACACCTTTTCATATGAGCCCGACCTCAAAATGGTCGGCAATGATGTTGTACATGTATTTTCATTCATAACCTAGCTAACAGGCCATTGAACGCCATCTACCCATGATCTAATCCTACAATAATACAACCCTTGCTGCCTCCTTTCAGACAGCTTCGGGATCTGAAGAGTGGCGTGCCGGCGCCAACCATAGTTCTCTGGCGCAATGAGAAACTCTTCTATGTGCAGTATACACGGATGCCTCTCCATCCATCTTCATATAATTACATTTTGCTTCCTCCACATCTCCCCCCCCCCATCCATCGCCGTCTGCGCCGGACTGCCTTTGCACTCCTTTTGGCTAAAGAAACTCGCTATGCAGTAGGTGTCATACAAACTCGATACCAGATCATGAAAAGCTTTGATCAAATCGTGAAATTAAAATCAGCCATCACGGGATTTGCTTCCTCAGATGTAATCGCGACCACTCTTCTGGAGCTCGATGAATCTCCATCCCCTAGTCTCCGGGTTGTTGACCTCCTCTGGCAGGCGAGTGACACCGATAGCATAAGTAACCAGCTGCACCTTATCCTCCATACCGGCCGCAAGCTCGTCGGTCTTAGCATTACGGTAGACGTGCACCTCCTGGGTGCGGCAAGTGACAATGAAGACCGGGATATCTCCGGGCTCAAGCATGCGCGCGGACATAATATCCACATGTCTAATATCCAGAATCCTTCCATCGGACTTCATCCCCGCAGTTGTAATCTGCTTCGCGAGCGCCTCATACACCGAGAACTGCGCAGCAGACAACCACTGCTTCAGTGTCGCCTGATCACCCTTAACATACGCGTCCAGCACCTCTGGCAAGATATACTCGCGCATCTCGGTCAGCCAAGACTCCATCTGGAAGGTCGGATCTATCTCTCTGAACTTCTTGACGACCTGCGCGGTCTCGTTTTCGGCGAACCAGCCGGCGAAGCGGTCGGTGATGGAGCGGGCGGTGGAGATGAACGGGTTCTCGGACTCGGCGTAGACTTCTTTGGCGGAGAAGATCCCTTGCATCAGCTTGGAGGAGTCGCGGAATTCGCGCCAGGATTCTTTCCAGGCGGCGTCTTTGTGGACTGTTACGTTGGTTCCGGCACTGGAGATTCGTTAGTTTCGAATTCAAGCTACAATATTTTGGTAAGGATAAGGATACTTACTCGGGGTTCTCAACTGGGACATCTCTGTTCTGGAATCCCATAGCAGCCTCGCGGGCCTCACGAGCCTTGCGACGCTCCTCCTTCTCAACCCATCCACCATACTTGGACGACGATCCATCATCGATAACGTTCTTAACACTCTTGAAAGCTTCAGTCTCACGGACTGGCTTAGTGACCTTGTCCAGAACGTTGGCGGTGGCGCTAGCACCCATTCTGACACCCTTGACTGGTGCGGTATCCCAAGTCCACGCAGCACCTTTTCCGACAGCACCAGCAGTAGTCTTCAGCACCTTTCCTCCGACCTTGGTGATAGTGCCAGTAGACTTCTCATATGCCTCCCTTGTCTTCCTGACAGCCTCAGACTCAGCAATATCGTGTGCGCCTGCGGCAAGTTGCTTAGTACCCTCCTGCCAATCCTTGCTCTGCTTGAATTCAGTCTGCAGAGTCTCAGTGAAGACCTGCCATGGCGACTTGTCTCCATGGGGTGGAGGTGGCGGCGGTGCCTCCTTCTTCTCCTCCTTCTTTGCGTCGTCCTTTTCGCCTTCCTTCTTTGGCTCCTCCTCATCAGTCTTCTTCTCCTCGGTAGACTCCTCGGCCTTCTTCGCGGGCTCTTCCGTCTTCGCCTCCTCCTTGACAGCCTCGTCCTTAGCCTTAGCCTCCTGTCTTAGCTGTGCAGAATGGTGCAGCGACCTGGTGTTATCGACATTATCAAGGAACTGGCTTTTTAGCGGCGCGACCGCCGGTCTAACAGCTGATACCGACGGCGTGCTGAAAGTGGCGGTCTGGATATGGTTGATCAATCTGGTATTGATAATACGGCTGTTAACCGGACGTGCGGCGGCCACTCTTGGGGCCTTCGCCGCTGCTGATCTAACGCCGTGCATCGTGAATAGTATCCTCCGCTATAACCTCAACAAAGGGATTAAAATAAACGCCTTAAACGCGCTTCGTTATGTCGCGGCGTGAGAGTGGTGGTGAGTGTTGTTCATCGGCGACCTTCGAAGCGCTTCCCGGCGCCCCAACTTTTTGTCCCGACCTTAACCCGACGCAGCGCACGGGACTTCCAGCCTTGGCAAGATTTCTGTGACGCCGCCCACCACAACACCAGCGACTGACCCTGAGCCTGATCCGCCCGATTCAATCGACTCAATCATACACAATGAGTCGGACAGCCACTCGCCGCCTCTTGGCGTTATCTCCCTTCTCTGCCCGCGAGGCACCAAGGACCTTCCTCGGCCTGCGCGCTTTCTCCTCCACACCACTTACCCGCGCCAACGAACCAGCTGCCCATCCATCGCTCAACGCAAACGACGCGCTCTTCGGCCTCGCAAAGTCGACTGCCTCCGGCGCACAGTCAAAGTCCGTCAGCGACCTCGCCTCTGTCTTTGAGGAGTCCCAGCCAAGCCGCACATTCGCACCAAGGGTCTCCCGCCAGTCGACTTTTGGCTCTGATATCTCAGCCGCGGATCGCATTGAGGAGCCACACCACTTCCACGTTTTGAGTCACAAGCATAATTGCCATATTACTCTTACGAACCCAAACCGCGACCCGCTTATCTCGCTGAGCTGTGGAAACTTGGGCTTCAAGAAGTCCCAGCGTAAACATTACGATTCTGCTTTCCAGCTGGCGAAGTATGTGTTGGATAGGATGAGGGAGATGGGGTTGAATAACCAGATTAAGAAGATGGAGGTTTCGTTGCGAGGTTTCGGACAGGGAAGAGAGGCTGTTACGAAGGCGCTGTTGGGTGTTGAGGGAAGACATATTAGGCCGAAGATTGTCAAGGTTTCGGATGCTACGAGATTGAAGTTCGGTGGTACCAGATCGAGAAAGATGAGACGTCTTGGTTAAGCGTCTTGTTGAAGTTGCGGAGTCATGCATTGAATGGGGAGATGTACGATGGATGGATTTGCAGCACGGTTGGGATGGAGAGCAGGTGTATTATAAGCATTGTACATTCTAGAAGGACATAATAGTCCTTGGGTATCAAAAAGATAAACTCAATGCGCCCGCTTCACAGTTTGCTCCTCTTATGTGCTTTTGGACGATTAACACTTTGGGGCGCCATTCCCAGCGCAGTTAACTCAACTCAGACCTGTCAAATCAGGTCTCCGACGACGAGAACCTCTCATCACACATATCCTCCGCTAAAGAATAAAGCGCAACCTCACTCAACCGATGCGGCGTGGGAGCGACCTCACTACTCGGCAAGGTCCTCCCACTACTATCCCTCACCCTGCCCTCTGGATGCATCTCATAACTCTCCACCATCCTATGCCCCCTACTACCTCCCGGTTCATATCTCCGATCATCCAAACTCCTCTTTCCAACATGCCTTAGCATATTAGAAGTCTCAGTGCTATCATCGTCACTATCCGCTAACAGATCACCGCCTCCGGACTCTACGTCTGGAGTTATTGGTGACAACCATTCCCTAGGCACTATACAGGGCACACTCGCCCCTATCCCTGCAGCTCTATTCAGCCATCCTGGTGCCGCGCGGGCGGTGAGCTTCTGGCAGAGGTAAGAGGTGAAGTGGTTACAGTTCCTGCTTAGCAGATTATAATCGGTACCGCACCACTCTTTCGCTGCTGCCTCTAATACCGTATCTATCTCCGATTGTGATAAGAAAGTGTAGCCTTGGAGTATAGGGGTGCGGAAACTGGCTTGTGCGGACGGGAGGGTGCGTGGCGTGGTGTAGTAGACGCCTGTTTTATTGGGAATGGTGTGGCCGCCGTAGGCGTATTCGTGTGAGTTTATTACGACGCCGGAATGGTGGAGGGCGGTGCCGAGGGTCCAGAGGACGGAGGTGAGTTTGCTGGGCTGTGGATTGGGTGTTAGCTTAAAGTTGTGGAAGGGATGGAGAGAGGAGTCTGAGATGTGATACGGAGCTGGATATGTGTGGCGGCGTAATGAGAGAGGCTTACTGGGAGGAGATCGTAGACATTGATTATTATCTCGGTTTTCTGTAACGACAGCGTGTGTCTATGTCCACTAGGTTTTCTTACCGAGTGCTTCGATGAAGCCTTTGAAGAGCATTTAGATGAGCCTGCCTCGTGCGACATAGCTGCGGGTGTCCGCTTTCGAGTCCGCTGTCAGATTTGTCGTCGGGTCGAGGTACGTGGTTCACACGGAGGAAACGATAGAAGATCAAAGAGGTATGCGACGGTTTAAATGTCCTAATAGACCTAATTGCTATTCTAGGACTCGGGCATTCGTGATTCTTTCAAATGGTTGTTGGAGTCAAGATGAAGTGGCTAGGCTGGACGAGGCTTCGAGTTAGGCTAGGCGGCGTTGTCTCGTAGTGACGGCGATGAAACCTTGGGTTCCAGATAAGGCAGGTATCAGCTATTCCGTGCCGACCACTGAGGGCAGCCAACATTATGGTGCGGTTTTACTGGTTGGCAGCTCGTTTCCTGCTTCTTGGAGGTGTGATGGTTTTTGTTGCGATTTTCCTCCAGATTAATCTATGTGCCCAATGAGGAATGGCTCATTTAGGTGATCTTTCCATAAGCGAGCGGTCATGGCACCCACTATCTGAAACTGTCCGCACGCAACAACCATTTCTCCACAAGTGACATCAGAAGGTCGTCCAGGTTGGCTGCCCTCCTCTCATTGGCTCTTCGTACCAATCAAGTCGTTGCCCTACCTAAAAGCTTCTGCAGCTGTGCCATCCCAATAGAGGGGCTTCACATCACCACCACGCTACGCCTCCAACCGCCACCATAACGTCCTCCATCAACATCCCCGGTGCTCTACGCATCACATCATCTTCTTTTCTCCAACTTTTCAAGACTTCTAGCCTGCCTCACTGCACGGCTACTCTATCCCAACAACAGACTAGATCTTACGCAAAAAGTCGCAAAATGCCACCAAAGAAGGAGGTTGTGCAGGACAAGGTCCTCCTTGGACGCCCAAAGAACTCGCTTAACGCTGGTATTGTTGGTCTTGCCAACGTTGGAAAGTCCACCTTGTTCCAGGCTATCACCAAGTGCTCTCTCGGTAATCCAGCTGTAAGTATTTCCTGCGTTGACGTTGATCTGAAGGGTCGTTGCACCACGCGCTACCCGGCCATCAACAATCCTCAGCCTCGGAGTCCACCACCAACAAGACACTAACACTTCTGCCAGAACTTCCCATACGCCACTATCGAACCAGAAGAATCCCGCGTCATTGTTCCAGATGACCGTTACGACTACCTCTGCGAGAAGTACAAGCCAAAGTCGCGCGTCCCAGCCAACTTGACCATCTACGATATCGCCGGTCTTACTCGTGGTGCTTCCACCGGAGCTGGTCTCGGAAACTCCTTCTTGTCTCACATTCGCGCCGTCGACGCCATCTTCCAGGTCGTCCGCTGTTTCGACGATGCTGAGATTATCCATGTTGAGGGAGATGTCAACCCAACCAGAGATCTGGAAATTATCCGTGAGGAGCTCCAGATTAAGGATATTGAGTTCTGCGAGAAGGAACTTGAGGCCCAGAAGAAGTTGACCCGCCGTGGTGGACAGTCGTTGGAGGTTAAGAAGGCGTTGGAGGTCCAGTCCACCATGGAGAAATGCTTGCAGATGCTTACGGATGGCAAAGATATCCGCCAGGGAGAGTGGTCGCCAAAGGAGGTTGAGGCTATCAACCCAATGACTCTCCTCACCGCCAAGCCAGTTGTCTACCTCGTCAACCTTTCCGAGAAGGATTACATCCGCAAGAAGAACAAGCACCTTGGCAAGATCGGCGAGTGGCTTAAGGAGCACGCCGCCGGCGACCCAGTCCTCCCAATCTCCATCTGCCTCGAGGACCGCCTCACCCGCATGACAGAGGAGGAGGCTACTGCTGAGCTCAAGGAGCTTGGTGTCGAGTCCGCTCTTCCAAAGATCGTTACCACCATGCGCAACGTTCTCAACCTCATCTCGTTCTTCACCACCGGTACCGATGAGGTTCGCCAGTGGACCATCCGCAAGGGCACCAAGGCCCCACAGGCTGCGGGTGTCATCCACGGTGACTTTGAGAAGACTTTCATCCAAGCGTTGGTGTACAACTTTGAGGTTCTCAAGGAGCTTGCAACGGAAGCTGAGATCAAGGCCCAGGGTAAGATGGGGACCAAGGGTAAGGATTACGTTATGCAGGATGGCGATATCGTCCTTTTCAAGGCCGGTGCTGCCAAGTCCTAAATGATGGGTGTTTTATTATTGATACCTCAAAAGCGTTTATTTTGCAGGATAGATGGGCATAAAGTTAGCCTGAATCTAATAGATTTGGCATAGCGGGTCCAATATAGATACGTCCAAAGCGCAGCCACGTTTATTTTATTGGTGTGCGCCTGATTGTTGGTCATTCTCATGATTCAGTGACAAGACGCAAGTGCTAACCTAGAACGGGCGAGAATCTGCGTCATTGAGAAAAGAGACAGAATTTTTCAGGAATTGGCGTTCGATGCCAACCAGTCAGCCACGAAGGTAGCCGTGAAGGAAATAAACTTCACAATATTTGACCTTTCGAAGTTGATGTAAAGTAACCAGTTAGTCGCGACGACTTTGTTAACATCTAACAGGCTAGCAACGGATTTCAGGAAGCCATTCGCAGATCATAAGAAATCATAAGATGGAGCAAGTATTATCGCAATGCTTAACTGGGCTTTTGCTAATTACAGCGCTTCTCATCTCCACTGTCTCCCTGTTCGTCGTCGACCCGCCGTCCGCCGCCATCCTCCCCATCGCTGTCGCCAGTAAGATCCACCACCACCCTCTTCCGCGCATCCAAACCTTGCTTCACTATCCCCTTGCCTAGTCCCGCACCATCCCCTTGGTCCTTCACCTTCCGCTTCTCCTCAAAACTCAACTTCTCTGGCACAACCACTGCCCACTCCAAACTCCCCTCATCACCCAGCCTTTCTCGCAGCTCAAACAGCTTCCTCCTCACCCCCAAAACTCCATCGACGTTCCCAAAACTTCCCTGCCTTATCTCCTTCGTCCTCATCCTCGCCATCTCTCTATAATCTTTATCCACTTGCGCGCGGTACTCCAACATACCTTTCCGGCGGAATATCTCGGGCCGACGGGCAGGGTCGTCAACAGAGGGGCCGAGGGGGTAGAGGGTTGGAGTAAGGGCTGGGTTTGGACAGGGAGTGGTGGAGTTGTGTTGTTGGCGAAGGTCGGTCCAGACCTTATTAAGGAATTCGTTGGATTTTATGGTTATTGGCATCTTGAATTAGTCAAGTACCTTGGTCAGAGGGCTATTGCGTCTGTGTATGGAGACAATAGTTCTTTGGCACGAATCTCCGTATTACGCGAGTGTTTGTGAAATGGGTGTGGACGCTTCACGACCGTGGGTGATGTGAATTGCGGTCGTTTGTCTGCACTAACTAGTCGTAGCTTGATGGAGTCGAAGTCGAAATCAGTGTTCAAGCATAGGGCTTGGTGAAGTAGTCGCTGCCGGGAGACTTGCATGCGGTTGGTGGCTTTCCGGTGGACCCCGCAGTGTGGTGTTCTGAGTACTGAGTTGCGAGTGCTCAGAGCGATTGCGTGCAAGCTCTTGCTCAGTCCGTGTTGTCTAAAGGTACTGATGCAACAAGCTTGACAGTTACTGCAGTGCAGTTTCGCTATCTAGAGACGCTACTTGAGCCTCTTATTTACTGGTTTGTGCGCCTCCAGATGGTTTGCTTGGTTGCTTGTTACTGAGGGTGGATGGTCTCAAGTTTCATGGTTGTGGATGTATCTCAAAGCAGGTAAGAACAAATAAAGTCTGCTGCCCGCCGAACAGCAATGGCGTCAGAAGGCTGCAGGAGCAAGACACTCTCCCAAAGACGAGGAATTCCTGTTTGAAACCTGTCAAGTTGTCAATGTAGTTGTATGAATGGTATTCCAGGATTCTGCAAAGTCACTGCATAATTCGTACTCGTTGAATAAAGAGTGAGTGGACAGTCGGCGATCGAACACCCAGCCCACTTCCTGCAAACCAACCCATTCTCAGCTAGCAAACACTTAGTGCGCAGACATCTACGAGCGGACACTCTGGCAGTAAAAACTCAGCGGGCAAGACTCAGGGAGCGTTCACTCAGCAAAGAGACACCCAGCAGCACTCAGACGACAATACTCAGCAGGTGGACACTCAACAGATGGACTGTCAGTGAGCAATAACCAGCTAGCAACGCTCAGAACGCTGGGTAAACGAATGCCCAGTGAGCCAACACCTAGCGAAAGCAGCAACATAGCCAGCTGGAGCCTAGAATTGTGCACATCCCAGCTACTGCACTATCTCACAGTGTTTAAGTATTCTATTTCAAATGCTCTTCTTGCTGATTGAAATTGGTTGCGTCAGTGGTTCCCTGGTCACTTTGCGGCCCCCTGCGCTTCCCTTCATGTTTATATTCCCTGATGTACGCTTTGAGTAAGCTCTTATGGCCGGCTGACCCCAGCGCCATCACAGGGGCAGTACACAGAAGACGGTTCCGCTATCTTTCACTGACTGTCGCCGAGTGGCGGTTGTAGGTGATCCTCAAGAGTCAAACAGCCCAAACATAATAATATAAGAACTGCCCGCTATCTGCTCAAAAGGGATTGTGCGTACTAGCGACTTGCGCGGCCATAGCCTGATAGTGCCTCACACTGCTGCGGCAGAGTTTGATGTTCCTCTACTTCTGTGTGCCGTGACTTTACCCGCTGTTTTGATTTCGTGCGCACTTGGTTGCCGTGACTATTAGATTCTGTCCTCGATAATTCGTGACAACCGCATTTTGATCCAAACCTTTACATCTCAACCCATTCCTTTCAATAATACCACCTCGAATCATACCCCCAAACAGAGACCGTGTCAACTAGTTCCTACCATAAGAAGTCAATCCACATCTCAATTTCGCAATCCAAATACCATCCAAAATGAACAACTCCAGGTCCATCAGCGGCATCACCTGGGCCGGCACCCACTACGTCTCCAGCACCCTAACCTCGGAGAAGCCAGGCAAAGTCCCAATAAAGGGCGCTGTGTTCTCAAAGGCGGATGGGATCTACTACTGCCCGAAACCAAACTGCGTCTTCAAAGGCTACGGGCAGGCATTGATCCAACACGCCTCCGTGGTGCGATCTCTCCTCTCTTACTGGATCAGGGAATTTTAACACAGAACAGCACGGATGGACTGCATTCCAAGTCGATGCGATGCATTACTCTCCATTTAAGCTTGCGCACTACCTCGGGGTCCCAATCTTCGATGTCCCGGGTGTTGGAATGTTTACCAGAACGGTCAAATCGTCGACTGTGATCGTGCCGTCAATGTCAACCAGTTTTTGGCCCGGGCCCCGGTTCCATTTAACAATAACGATGTTAAGATTTTCAATTGGAGGGCAGAATTGGAAGACTGGAGCAGCAGATGCACGAGCAACAGGTTAGTTTTTCGTGACGAGACACGGTGAATCCAAGCTGATTGATTTGACAGCAGCCGAGCCTTTGCTCAAGTGTTCAGCCAGTTTCTAACGAGGATTTGAAGAAGGCAGAGGAGGTAAGAAATATGGCTTTGAGGGACTTGGAAGTTTGCGAAAAAGGTGAGGGTGGGTCCGACAGCGAGTACGAGATCAATGCGGGGTGTGAGACTCGTGGCGAGAACCAGGCCTAAGTGGCTTTGAGATTTTGATTTCACGGCGTTATGGTTTCATTTAGCATGTACATTAGCATACCGCATCGATAAATTAACTACCCCAATCTTCTGACCCCCCTAACCTCATCCAGCAGCTCTATCAACTCCAAAATATCCCGACAAGCCATCAACCGTCCCCTCTCCTCCTTACTCAGCAACGGCACCACCTTTCTCGGCACCCTCTCATCGCCCGCCTGCAAAAGCCCCGGACTCCCACTCTTCCCTCCCTCAACCATAACATTGATATGATGCACCACCAGCCTAAACGTCAGCGGCGCCTTCACCACGTTATTAAGGAACACCTCCACCGCTTCCCATGTACAAGCATCCTCACCACTGAACAGCGAAGGGTTGTGGAGCACGTCGCGAGCAGACATGACGCCGTCTACGCCTGTGAGTGTGTAGATATGTTGGGCTGTAGAGAGGGACGCAATGTCCCCGTTGAAGAGGAGAGGGACGGTGACAAATTGTCGGAGGTAGCGGATGGCGGAGGTGTTGACGGGGATGGATGAGCGGGTTGATTTTTGACGGCCGTGGATGGTGAGGAAGTCGATGCCTGCGGTTTGGACTTGCTTGATGAAGGATACTGTCTTTCTATAAGATGTCAGCTGGGGACTCTTTTTACAGAATTGCACGTGGCTCCGCGTAAAAGTTTGACGGAGGCCTGAGGCGGCCTCGGAAGCAACATGGGCGCGTTTGAGGCAATGGCGTCTGTGTCGGTGGAGCTGTGGGTGAGTACAGAGCGCTGTGGTAAATCTGACATCCCAGGGACTACTTTCCAGAGAAGGTCAACTTACTCCAGATCCCTATGTATCCGTATCTTAATACTTACTGTCCTTCTCCCCCTCCAACCTCCTTTCACTCCTCTATCATCAACCTCTTCATCTATCACCTTCCGGGCAGCTCGGACGATGTCTGATACGAGCTCAGGCTCCTCCATCAGTGCTGCACCCAACAACTCCGCGCACGCCCACGACTGCGGACATCCGCAGTTGAGGTCGACTCCCGAACAGTACGGCAATAATGTTGACGTTGTTCTTGCAAACTCCAGGGGACTGTTAGCCCCTAGTTGTACAACCGTTGGAACGGATGTCGCAGACGAGGGCAAAGCGAAGTCTTGTGGAGGTTAGAAGGAGTTCTGGCTCTGGGAGGGGCCACCTGGCGGTGGAAAGAAGGAGGACAAACCTGAGTCGCGGGCATAATGAGAACGATTAAACTCCTTCGCTAAGATCATGGGTGTGTATGCCAGGTCGACGCCGTAGTGGTGGACTGTTTGTCTGAACGCCAGCTGTATTCCGTCAGCATCTCTGCCTACTTTTTCATCCTGTCTCTTGAGTCCGTTCCGTTTTTTTTCTGCGGAGAGTGGCAGGGTGGTGAGCCTACCTTGCTGTACCGGACCATAGGCGCAGACACGTAGAGAGGTCGGCCTTCAGCTTGAGCTTTTCGGAAGAGGTCTAACGGGCTACATATTCGTTAATACGCATCCCATCCCGTCATTTCCATAAGTTTGAGAAGGGGTTCGAAGCGACATACTACACGTGATCCCCCTCCGTTGTTTCCTGCGGCTGACTCGGCACCCCCTCCCACATATCTTCAATCTGCTGATTGTGTCGTTTAACCGTCTCAAGTGTCATATCAAACATATTGGATGTACTGGTGCTCATTAGCGGTCGATGTTTTGTAATACGACTGCGCCGTAACCTGGGGGGGTGTTGTTCAGGATTTTATTGGGCGTCTGATTTCAAATGTCAGGTCGTTCCTTCCTCAAACCCAGGTGGACAAAGCAAAGCCAGCAGAGTTTCCCGTTTCTTCCGTCCCTCATTTCCTCATCATAAATGAAAGCACAAATTTCTAAATTTTACCAACTCTCACCACGTCAACCTCAAAATTTCTCCACGACTTAACAGCCTCCACCACATTTCCGCTGCTTCTCGTTTCAAGATAGATGTCCAAAAATAAATATAGTATATGATACCGAAGGTTATAAAATTACCAACACCGGCCTGGTGGCCTAATGGTAAGGCGTTGCTTTCCGGTGGCAAAGATTGCGGGTTCGAGTCCCGTCTGGGTCGTGAAATTTTTATTTTAACTATTCATAATCACAAATGTCCACATCTCATCACCCACACTCCTTCAACTGGTTGCGGTGTTGTTGTTCCTGTTTTGGTGTTTGTCTGTGTCGGAAGGGCCCGACTGAGGAGGTGAGAGGAAGTCGGAAACGTGGCAGGAACGATGCCGAGGTGCGATTTCCGTGTTCCCGCACCGCTTTCGACATATCGGGTAACCACATTGAAGAAGCGATTACCATATAAACAGAAAGTAGAGTTCTTTCCTCCACCGCAATTTTTGACCCTTAAATAGCATCTCATGCAGCTTCTCAACCCCTTCTTTAACGAACTCATATCCTTGGTCAACCTCTCGTTCCGGCGTCTACATGCCGGAACGGGAGAGATGGAGTAACAGTATGCGCTAGCTAGCAAGGCCTCCCACACACAAAGTCCAAAGCGTTCTTACCCAGCCCAACCCTCCAGATCAGGACTCGTGGTTGGGCTGGGTAAGATGATGAGCTGCAAGGGCAGATGCGAATAGGGAGCTGGAGATCGAGATCGTATCTTGCTCCCGTTGCGCGATTCGCGGTGGCTTCTTGGTACGTACTAAAAATGTGGGCGGAAGACGTTGGGGCTCGGGGAGGATCATGAAAGGGTATTGATCATTTGCTGGCTTGAGGTGGCGAAGGTCGTATTTCTGCTTAGAGACAGAGGACATGCCCGAGTTCGTTGTCCGATTCCCATGCGGCGATGACTGTTCAGACTCTTCTGGCGTTGTCATCCTTTCGGCGTGCCAGGATAATTCCATGACTCTCTTATAATTTCTTGATATTTTTAGTTTCGAAGAGTACGCATCCGTCCTCATTTCTTTCGCCCTCGGCCCCTCTTCTTCCTCTCCCCAGGCGTCCCATCGGCTTCTGCCCAGCTTAACCCACTGCCCTCCCCTTCACCTCCAGCAACCTCCCTTCTCTCTCCTGCGCCTGGTGATTTACGGCGCATAGTACCAGTTCCCACCATAATAAACTCATCCTCACTCTCATCCCCCAAATCCAGCAAAATCGGCACCCGCCACCCAACCCCCTTCTTCTCCCCTGCCGTCGTCCCACCACCCAACACATCAACATCCTCGCCCTCAGCATCCAGCATCTGTTTCCGCCTCTCCTCTTCAGGATGGATATCAAACTCATCCTCCTGCTCCACATACTCCACATTCTCGTCCACCTCCACGAAATCCGGGGCGAGCCGTGCCCAGCGCTGGACAGGGAGTTCGCCCCAGACGTGGATGCGCCCTGATTCCAGGCCCGTGGCTGCTATCATAGGTTTCGTGGGGTGCCATTCCACGGAGCCGATTTCTTCTTTGCCTTGGCCGCCGCCACCTCCAGAGGAGGAGAGTGTGCCTTCGAGGATTTTGACTAGGGAGCCGTGGCCACGCTCCCAGATGTAGATATCATGATTATTAAACGTGCTCGCGACAACATAGTCACCCGTCCCACTAAAGGCGACATGGTTCCAGCTCAACCTATTCACGACATCCGAAAACTTATGCTCCACTTCCAAATGTATCTTATCCGCATCCATGTCCTTAGTTAAATCCGGTAGATTAATACTGCGTATCACGCGATCTTGGCAGTTGAGAACCAAGGACCGACCTGAGGAGGATACGCGGATGGATATGATGGCGCCGCTGCAGACTTTCATGCTGTAGATCGTCTCATACGGCTCCTTAGCTGGTATGATGTTGAGGTAGCCTTTACTCGTCCCCGCCAAGACGTACAGCCCGTCATTCGTAAAGATCGCCGTCGTCGTCTGCGTCTTCGCATCAGTCGCCAACTGTTTCTCAGTAAGCGCCTCCAGCTCAGCCGCCGTCCTCTTGGACAATGAGCTAAGAACATGCTGTCTAGTAGCCGTCGGTGTCAGGTCTAGCAGGAACGGCGCACTCTCAAACGGCACCACCACAGCCAGGCTTCTGTGGGACAACGTTAGCCAGGTCCTCATTTCGCAACTCAACCCTCTCTCCTTCATCTAGCCTCCTGCGCCATCATCTCGCATTCATCCTCCTCCTCCTTTTCCTTCCCCCCATCCTCTCCCACCCTCACACAAGAAGAAGGGGACTACCTACGAATCCACACCACTAAACTCAGCACCATAGCACATCTTACCCACACTCACAGCCCTACACCACCCAGCCTCCCCTTCCCTCTTCGCCAGATCCCAGAGCCTCAAACTCCAATCATTCGCCGATGTCGTCAGGAGATATCTACTGTCTCCCGACCAAGATACGCCGCCCACCTGACCCCTATGTCCCCGTCCCTTCCAGGCAACCCCGCCACCAGAGCCGCCGGCCACTATGGTGTCGACGTCGAATACTACTACTGTTCCGTCTACGCGGCCAGAAGCGAGGTATTGGCCACAAGGACTGAAACGGGTACATGTGCTGTGTCCGGAGCGGAGGGATGCGATTGTGGAGGAGGGATAATCTACCAGGCTACTAAACGGATCCAGGAGTGGTAAATTGGCCATCGCGGCGTTCGTTTCAAAGTCTCGTTCAGGTCGTGTTTGGCGTCGCAGCCGTATCGCGTTTCTTGCCTGTTAGTCGTCTGGCTTCGTCACAACTTGGAGCTCTTGGGTGGTAAGTGCGATGATTCGTCTTAAGATTAGATACGAGGTATAAAGAATGAGCGACGAAAGCTGGCTTCTCGGTTGTGTTGTGCTGAGTTCGCGACGGAAGTTGTCGTGTTTTGGGAGACGGAAGACGAGGCTGCAGCCATAAAGGTTACTTCCAGCCTTGTTGTGGGCAAGCAGAGCAAAGATGGCCTGTAACAAGATAAGATAAGATCAAAATAGCGGTGAGATGATCACCACCAAAATGGCCAAATCCTCAGCGCCCTGACGAACGGCACGAACCGGCCGTTCATCCTGGCAGCCAACGGTTTCAAGGAAATGACGAATATCAAAGACGTTTGTGGGGACTGGGGAAGCTTATTTCAACCTTGTCATCTCTCGTAGATCGTTGATCAACGACCTTGTATATATTTCTACGGAGTACGAACATCAACTTTACTTCTCAGCATTGGCTAGGTATCCAGTATCCTTGATACGAGTAGAATCTTGAGAACCAAAGAAGCTGTGAAAGCGAGGCGTCATGATAGCATATATTGGGATGTGATGGTTGATGCGACGCCCGAGGTTCTCCCCCGAGATGCAATTGTGATGGCGTCTGTATCGAAACACTCTGCTGTTCTTGCAAGGGACGATGTTACGACGGCCAGGTAAAATGCAAGTCATCATCCTGACTCCCTGTGTTCTGATGGCAACTCATCATACTGATGTATAAGAGCAAATTCAGTTTTTGCTTCAACCCGTCTGGCTGACGTGGTCGTCTCCGAGACCGCCTTCCTGGGAGCGTCAACGGCGTACACAGACAATAAACAGCCACTCTTCAAACCCCATAAACCGCGGAATGGCTTTGAGGCCTTTTTGAAGTGCCAACTTCTGATGTTGATGGCGCTGGGGTAGCAGTCTCGCGGTACACAAGAATGCAGTTGAGATGTACCTCAGGACCTAGACTTAAATCGGATAACTCGATTATGCAATATAGATCGGAGGGTGTGGTGCCATGTGCCGACATTGCCATGGTGTTGTGGTTCAAAAGTGGTGTGATGTGAGTCGGCTGCTTTCGGACCTGTATCCTTTGTCAGTAGCAAATAATTAGACTTGTTAACCAGGCGTTGACTGGCAAGTATCCTAATTCCCTATTCGTCAGACCCTATTCTCGTCTCGCGCAGAATTATAAGATATTGAGGCATGGTCGTCCGTGCTCCACCCATCCCATCTCCCTTTTCAGCAGCGCGCGATTGGGTTTCTCGCCTACTCTTCCTCATTCAACCTTTCGACCAAGCTGCGCGGCAGAAATGCAAGCAAGGAGCATGCAAGCTACACAAGTTCTCCGTAGCTCAAAGCAGTCCCGCACGTTCGGTGCTTAAGTTGACGTCTCGTTGCACTAGCTTTAGCCAAGGGATCCTGGCCAAGTTGTGGTCGACGAGCGTAAGAGGTGTGCTGTTGGCCTTTCACATGCGGCCTGGGGGACCAAAGCGTGGTAGTTAGTCTCAGTTTTGGATTTCGCACCTCCGAATGAAATCAGCACTGAAAGTCTTTTCGGTAGTGAGAAGCTATGGGGTCCGGTTATTACTGCGGTTAGGAGTATGCACTGCTAGTGTTTCGGTGCCCCTGCTACCATGCTCAATGCTGTGCACCCACACCTCGCTCTGACATCAGCCACACCAGGCGGCACGAATTCTTCATCCAACCCTGCGCATACAGTCTGCATGCTCGCCATGCAGCGGAGGCGCGATACACAGCAACACGTTCATTCTGCAGCGGGAAGAACTTGACAGCTGTGACGTTGTTGGTGGTGTGAGCAAGTAAAGCGTCTCACTGTCTCCGTATTCAAAACGTGCAAGTATCGACACTCAAAAGTGCATGAGTAAGGTATCAATTTCCTCGTTCGCGGCGTAGTAGCTGCTATCTGCCTACATGGTGACCTACGTCCTCGAAGACTTCTGCACTAGAATTGTCTTCGAGTCTCCCAGCCCACGCTCGTCCGTATCTCCAGATGTCGCCGTCAGTGGTACATCCAAGCCTCGACCCATTAATTAGATCCTCCTACAATTCGTACTTGATGCCAAACTTTTGAGTCGCTAACCCCGATCTAGGAAATGGATGCGAAAATCAACAATTACATCGGCCCTGTGCCAAATCGCTTTACCAATGCAAAATCCGAACAAGGAAAAGCAAACCCAAATGCAAACATCTGCCCAATCCTCTTTTCTCTATCTCGCCCAATGCATGTCAACTTTTGATGTAGAGACTTCTCGTGCGGTGCAGTTGTTCCCGCTTCATGATGATAGTGTTAACCGATGTCGTAATGATGACCAGATCAGGGGTCGTGAGGCCAACGTAGTGACTGACGGCCTAGATGATTCTCAAGTGTATCGGTAAACAAAATAGTGACTTCCTATGCGTCCAAGGTCTGCGATGCCGAATTAGTGAACACACACAGTAGCGATGGCAGCCATGGATTCCATGTCCGGAAGCAGCATCTTCTCAGGGCAGGTATACGCTCTGGTGGTTCCTGGCAGGTCGATTATTCTCGTTGATTTCTTCTCGCAGATTTCGTCCGTGAAGCGGATCAGTGCCTTGGAATCTCTGGCGGGAGTGGTCATGACCTCGGCTGGCCTTGCAACCGCAACCATGCGATCTGTGTTGTCGACATCGCCGTCAGGACGGTTGCCCCATGCTGTCTGTGAGCGTGTTAGCATGATCCAGATGGCACAGGAGAGGAGCATCGTACCTCATTCCAAGTATAAAGCGCCTTGAGCTTGATCAGACCGTGGTAAAGTCCAAAGATGATTGAGACTGGAAGGTAGAAGATGTCCTTTGGGTAACGGCGAAATAGTCCGGCGAGCTTAACAATCTTTGTGAACAAGTACCAAGAGATGACCAAGGTCCATCCAGTCCATCCACCAAAGATTGAGCTTGGGTTGATGAGGTGAGACACGGCGTAGTACGAGTAGAAGTAGAGTGGGTCGGTGATGAGGCCGATAGAGGTGAAGGTGGCGAAGTAGAGGGCATAGATGGTCCACCACTGGCGTCTAGAAGAATTGTTAGTATTGATCGCTACGAAACAAGAGAATGAGGCGTACCTGTACACTTGTCTCTCGACGAAGAGCGTGGTGTAGTTAGACCTCCAGTTGCTGCGGGCCCATCTCAAACATTGACGTACAAAGTTATAATTGGTCTCCAAGGTCGTGACAAGCTGGCAGTTCGGATCGTATTGGATGTAAGTCTTCCAGTCGTGGTTGACGAGCCATCGCGTGATAAAGTTGTCATCATCGGCATTGAGAAGGAAATTACCCCACCTCTCCTTGCAGAGACCCTCGAGGAACAATGGATCAGTTAGAATCTGGGTGCGCATGGCATTGGTGCGACCAGACATGCAGGAAGTTCCGCCATCGTAGAAGTGAGAGGCCGAGATCTCAAAGTTACGGCGGTGGATGTAGCACTCTCCAAGCCACTCCCAGCAGCGAGTGATCAAGTCTGCATCTCTGTTGCGGACAACACGCTGGCAAACGCCCACGGATCCCATCTGGGAGTCTTCAAAAGGAGCAAGGAGCCATGGGAGGATCGTCTTCGGCCAGATGACATCGTCGTCGACAAGGACTGTGAACTGAGAAGTGACTCTAGGGATTGCCTCGCGAAGCTGGAGGCGCTTGTTGGCAATCTTGGTGTCGTAGACCTTGATGCGAGAATCGTTCAATGATTGGGAAAATTCGAGGAGTGTGTGGTACTTTCCAAAGGTGGTAACGAGGATGAGTTCGCCGATGTCGGTAGCCAAGATACTCTCAACTGGGCCCATAAGCTTGTCCATATCATCCTCAATGGTTGGAATGATAACGGTGACGTCCTTCCCGCTGTGACTTGGCGTTTCTGGAATTGGAATGGAACGGTAGAGGCAGTGTCCAACAACGTTAACGAGGAGGCGGGCATATCTATATGGCCTAGAAGGTAATTAGGTTATGCAACTTGGTGTACGGTGGCTAACTCGGAATACTTACCAGACAATGAGAATGTACCACTGCCAGAAGGTCAAGGTTGCAAGATAAGCATGAATTGCGGTGATGAAGTACCCCATCGTGTAAAACGAGCAAAGCGGTAGCTCGATTTAGTGGTTGCTCTGGTGAAAGGTCAGAATGAGCCCAATTGATAAGAAGGATAGGATTGGAACTGACCGTATCGAGGGGCCGCTTCCGAAATGGATCAAAATGGATCAAAATGAATCCTGGACTCAAGCAGCAACAGTGCACAGCCTTCGAGGCAAGTAAGGTACTTGGTCGAGTAGGCAGGAGATCGGAAGTTGGGTTTTTTTTATATATAGCCGATCTTAGCACTTTCTTAGCACTTTCTTAGCACCTCCTTAGCACTTTCTTGAGGCTCCCTCGCTAACAGAGGCGGCAATGGAGGCGGCCGTCACGTGTAGTGAGGCGGCAGATGGAGATTGATCGTGCTTATAACAGCCACGAGTCAACCAGAAGTCGGCGACTGCGCCATGAGAAGCTTTCCCCTCCCAGAAACTATCTGCAGCGACGAGATGGATATGGAAGGTTCTTTCGGAGGACCGTTGTATCTGGACATCCAAAAATAACGCCCTGGGAGTTCGGTGATGAGACCGACAACCTCGTCAATTTAGCGCCTTTTCATTGTCGACTACCCTGGCACGTCCAAGCATGGCACTTTATTTCCTGCATGGTTGCCATGTTTCGTGGAAGAAAGTTCCTCATCCATACGGTGATTACTGATAAAGAGCCAACGCGGAGGACGACCACGCCATAATCCATCAAAGATCACTGATCCAGAAGACCCAAAAAAAGACTCATCATATTAGCTAAGTACTCCGTGCTTTGAGACGCCTGCCTTAGCGTCTTGCACTGGCCCCAACTGGTTAGTTTGGCGAGATGGCGTGCAGCACGAGCTGCGCCAATATGTCAAAAAGTACGAACGTGCTGCGACGGCTGAGACCATGGGGGGCAGCCACCATGTCGAATCCTGTTTGGATCCAATACCAACAACACCACCTCGAACTTCAAGCTCCGACACCATCACCGATGCACGCTGATATATGGATACAATGTCAAAGTATCCACGCACTGTTAAGCAGGTATCTTGTATCTCATTGCGTGGGAGTACGGTGTACGAGCTCACATCATTGCGAGTCCACAGCAACATTCTTACTGCCAAGAAGAGGCGCATCGCGCTTAAAGGCGCTCGGACCATCTTGCTCCATAGTGTCACAAGTCCAGCCCACAAGACATGTTTCAAAAGGACAAAGACGACACTCGTAACTGTTCTCAAAAGAGTTCATGAACTGCTTCGAATGCGCTACTTCGTCATGATCGTCGGTACAGACGACAGACTGAGTCTATTGTAGGTCTCTCTGGAGGGATGTTCCATTCTCAACTGCGCCTTCAAGCGTGGCTTTCTCGTACATCAAGGTGTTCGGCAGTTCCGTCCGTTCGCCAAGCATTTATCCTTGGCCGTCGTCGTGGGGGGTGGAACTTAACTGTATTTAGAATCATCTACGAGCGAAGTTGTAATAGCTGGTTGAGGCAGCTTCGTCACCAAACCTGATCGCCCACACACCTTTTCAATATATTGCACGTTCCTGCATCAAGGTGTCTTGTTTCTTTTTCCCGTGACATCTCCTCCAAGAGTTGGTGCAATGCCGATCTTTCGGCGGCATACGAAGTATTGCTGCTGGCCGTTACTTCATATTGCTTGAACCGATCCAAATCGAGATCTGGTGTGATACAAACTAACGGCTTACATCAGCAACGTGTCCTGTATCTTTCGCTGCAAAAACTGGAAATTACCCTGGGCGAACTCGGACATCAAAGGCCAAGACGGATAAATTACCTGGAAGCTTATCGCTCCAGGGATACCCAGCTCTCATTCTATCATGGTAAAGACACCTTTGTCAGCTCGGGAGTTGTTCCTTCTGGACTATATCACTATATCGTTATATCATTTTCGCCGGCTACTGCCTTTTCCAGTGCGCGCTCCTGTGCTCACGGAAACCCCAGGACAATGCAGTGATGACGAGTATCCCCTACTCCTGTGGATCTACCCGACCGATTTCTTATTCAGGCTCTTCAGAACTGCAAACTCTTTTAAAGACACGGAGGATGTAATACCCTGGTGTCGAAGTGGTTGCCGACCTGCGGCCCTAGCCTCGTGGGAGATCTGCATCGACGATGACATTGCTTAGTCTCCAGCTTATGAGGGTCCAGCGACAGGACAAGGAAACAACGCCATCTGTCGCCAGGGCGCAGCTACCAGATAAGGTGTGCTTTTCGATGTTGTTTTGGATACCCGCCAAGCCCATTTTCAGTATCTACCTCTTTGACCTCTTGCTCATGGAAATCTTTCCAGCCATGGGATTGAGATCTCCCGTGCCTCAGGCCTCAATGATAACATGTCTGACCTTTGATCGACGATTTACACATCAGGATGGTCAACGTCTCGATATCGCCGACGATGGCGTTGTCACGACAAGACCATAGCGGGCACTGTGGAGAAAAAACCCTAACGCTAGGCCAACGTTCATGCACGCAATACGGAGGTTAGAGTATCCGTAGTATCCACAAATCACTTTACTCGGCAGGATCCTGTCCTTTGTCGGCCAAGCTCGAGATGGGCACTGATGCTGGCCGCAACATGGTGGAAAGGACCACTGAGAAGAATGGAGAGAATGGCCCTGAAGATACTTAGCTCGGAAATTCGCGGGAGCGTTGGCTTGATGTGGATGCGGTGGACGTGAAGGGTTTGCGCCTTGCAGGTTGTGGGGAGTGACTTTGTGGATCGCTGCATTTGAGCGCGAAGCATCATGGCACGAGGTTGGTATTGCGCTTTGCATGTTGTGGGGAGTGGCGTTGTGGGTCGCTGCATTTGAGGGCGAGGCATCATGGCGTGAGGCTGTTATTGAGGGTGAGAGTACAGTATCTGGATGCGCGGCGTGCATAATGGCCCATGCCGCTTTGCTACAGTAGGTCGAGGTCCGCTCTGACGACCGTGCGCCAGATACGGCGTGCCACGGAGTCCCGCACTCACATTGCAATATCACGCCAGAAAGGAATCTGGGATACTGATATATCAGGCTGCATTCGACAAAAGTGGAGAAACCGCGATGCTCAAGGTGTCAGCGAAAAAACGAGAGAGCGGCGAGTTTCGGGGATAGGGTGAGGATTGTCCCTCGGCTTGAGATGCGCGCCGGGCCGGCATGGGAACGTGGTTTGGCCGAGCTCACCGAGAAGGCCGGCGGCTAAGGGATATTGATTTTGAATATAGGGCTCGTTACGAGATACTGTATCGGAGAACTGACAAAGTGCTCATTCAGCCGGGGATGGAGATTCGACAAGCCGCTAATTGGTGGAGTAGTCCGCCACGGCATGTGATGAATAGGTGATCCATTCGAATGGCCTCATTGATAACCTCGAGCGGACGAAGCTGTTCTAGAGGCATCTCATCAGAGACCACTTTGTTGCAGCTCTTTTTGGCCAGAGCAAGACGAGACATCTCTTTACCATCGTTTACCATCTTCTTTTACCACCTTTTACCATCGTGCACCATCTTCTTTTATCATCCTCTTTTACCATCTTCTTTTACCATCCTCTTTTACCATCTTCTTTTACCATCTTCTTTTACCATCTTGCTCTGTAGGACCACCTCGATGACACGCCGAGCCCAAAATCCAGACTCAAAAGATGAGAATGAGAAGTGTATAAGTTAGGCTAACTCTAGCACTGATCTTCCAAAGCAAGAATGGCAAGTCCTTCTCTACTGAGTAGTTGCGAGCAGAATACGGACGGCGGTATTGGCAGAGACACCGCCCTTCATCGCAATTTCAGTCGAGAAGCTCACGGCGTGCCATGATGCGCCAAACGCCAAGACTCGAATGATGACTGGCAAATTGTTTTTATAAAATAGCTTCGCCCCTTTCTCGAAGCTGTTCTCAACTTCGGTTCTGGCTGGCAACGGTTTCTCTGCCATCTTCCAAGTTCGCAATCACGGAAGTCTAGATACTGTATTGATGAGGTCGAGACCTGCGGCAGCCAGCCCCTTGCGGGAAAAGATGTACCTCGACACCCGTCACTCGTCACTAGGCCTCTCAGCCACAGCGCTGTCGCAAAGTCGCCTCTTCAGCCCGCTCTCCTTTTGTCTCGATCGTACCTTTTGCCACTCAATAAGCCAAGACCTTGATCTAATTTACCATCACACAATTCTGGCAGTCCCCAATCTCCAAAGAATCTATAAGTAGCACTGTGTAATAGATCAAACACCCCATCTGCGGGAAAGGAGTTCATTCTAAGCCTTAATCGTGCAGCTTCATCTCGCTGATTGCCGGTGTGGCCGTCATTGAAACGAGCGTTGCGTTTTGAGCAATGAGAGCGGCGCAAATGGGGACACAGGGTTCGTACCGAGATGATGTTTGCGGTTTTTGGGAACTCATGCCTCAGTATTGAGGCACTGAGATTGGATAATCTCAGTAAATAGAGTGAGAAGGCGATGCGGCCGCGTAGGATAGGAATTGCAAAGCCTATCGTACAACTGTTCGTACGACGACAGCTGGACTGACTCCTATATTGTCGATTTATACTTCTTGCGCTCCTCAAACTCTGTGATAACGTCTTTATGACCTTTGCGGCATGAAGTGAGGACATATCGGAAGGAAACCAGGAACGAGCACCGCGAAAGTAGAGAAGCACGGATAAGCCGCGGACGGATTAGCTGGGATCTGGATGGCGACGTCAGGGTTACGGTATACCCATACGTTGCCCTCGAAACCAACATACGACGCCATTGTTGGCGCAAACACCCTCGACAGCACCACTTTACTCCTAATAACACCACTTCGACTGGTATACACTCCTAGAGCACTTCTCCGACCATTCCGTAGTCTCCGAGAGACTGAGGATAGAAGGGTGATTGGGAACAGCGCGTCGGAGTTAAGACGACACCAACATTTCGAATTGTTAACCTGTTAGCACTTTGCGACAGTCTCCACAACACCTATGCAACTTGCGATAGCGACACCGAAGACTCTGAGAGTCGTAGCGACAGAGAAATCCAGCTCGAAATTTAGATTGCCAGCACAGTGAACCTTCAGCGAGACCTCGTAGATCGCAATATACCCTCATATAGACCGCACTTTCAACACCCTTCGATAGCCCTCCAGCACCTGTAAATTAGCAACGCGCATACTCCTATACTGTCCCCGCATTTCCGAACTTGTAGATACCCCAAATCCTCAGCACATCCATCAACCAAGCACTGTACCCTCACCTCGCCCTTTCAGCGCATCCCACCCTCGAGCGCATATCCTTTAACACCACTCTTCTACACACCTCTACACTCAACCGCTGCGTAGTGCATCCTATACACTATCCATAAAGACCGACAATGGCGTCCTTACGAGGCGGGCGGTCAAGTGGACGCACCCGCGACAAACCACCCGGCCTCATAACATCCCTCTCCTCAGGCGGGAACCTGAAGCCAAAGACCTCCGTGATCAAAAAGCTTCACCAAGCGGCCTCAAGTCGGGAAGGGAGTCTGGATCTGAACAGACCAAGCACAGACTACGACTCGGGTTATGGGTACGGAAGCTTCTATGACCCCCACGGAAAGATCTACACCGGCAGCGAACGGTCGATACCCAGTCTGGGCGGTTCCAAAGCCGCGAGGAGTCTTAGAGATCTGGGGAGGTCGAAGAGCTCGCTAGCCAGTTCGGGGAGTAATCTGGCGCTGGGTCCTGGTGGGAGGGGTTTAGGGGGGCTGGGAAGGGGGTGTAGCTACCACGAGCGCTCGGCAAGTGGCACATCCGCCATATCGGGGTTCTCTGCTGCCACCGGCCATACTGGCTCCTCGGTATCGGGGGGTGTGACGCCTGTGGGAGGCAGTTTTAGGCATCCGTGGGCGCAGACGCCGAGACCGTATACGCCGCCTGGTGCGCCGGCAGGGAGTTCGGGAGAGAGGGGTGGGAAGGTATATAGAGAGTCGATGGATGAGGGGGAGAGGGAGGTGGTGGGCCGGAGGAGTTTGCAGCTTGGTACGGGGTTGGGGCTGGGGTTGGATGGTGTGGATGAACTTTATCCGAGTCGTGAGGACGAGAGCTTTGGGAGGGGGAGTATGGATGTCTCTTATGGCGCGAGGCCGGGTGTGGTACGGCCAGATACGGGTCCCCGGCTTAGTGTCAAGACGACGAATGGGAGTGTTGGTGGTGTGTATGCCGGGGAGGCTGAAGTCGGTGTAGTGGGGGGTGTATCGAATGGGTATGGAAATTCGGCAGCGGTGAGAGAAATTGACCGAGAGAGGACGCCGATATCTATGCTACCTCCGCCGTTGGCGGATCGTGGATTGCGTGGTCTCAGAGTTCATACTGGTGCGAGTGGTTTGGGTGTCGCTGGTAGCAGAACCACGCCGTATTCCGCAGGTGGTGCCCAAGAATACTTTACTGGGAATCATAGTGGGAATGTGACGCCACTTGATGGCTCACAGACGCGCTCTAATCGCTTTAGCGGATCTCTGAACGGCCGGGGCGGTGAGTTAGCCGCGGAGGACATAAGTGCTGGGCTCGGTCTCGCGACAGTTACGCGCAATTCCTACGTTACGGATGCCGCGCAGAGCACTGCACCTTTCTCAACCCAACCTACGAATACTTCTGCGAACACCACCAACTTTGTTCACAACCACAAGATTAATCACAGACATTCGACTTCCGGTTCTTATGTACATTCGAATAACCAACCCAACCTTGTTCATAATCGTTCTCATTCCAACAGTTCTACACATCTACATCCTAACAATTCTATACACAATATCGCCGGCGCGAACGGGTCTGCGACCAGTAACGCGTCAACTTCGTTATACAACACGACCACATCTTCAAACCTCAACCTACCACAACTACGCGACCTAAACTCATCATCCACTGGACGGCATATCTCGTCAACAGGCTTGACGTTAAGTATTCCGAATAGCAAATCTACAACAACTTCACCGCAGCCGCACTCCGACACAATCTCACCTATCTCCCCGCACACGTACTTTGCTCCCACCGGAAAACAAGGAAGCACAGACAAGATGCGTATTTCAGTGGATTTGTCAAACCTTCCAGCCCGCATCCGCGGTAACTCGCAGACTTACGATCGCGCTCCAGAAACCGTAGAGGAGGCGCGCGAGATGTGGTACGCCAGAGAGGCGGCCAAGGAGGCAAAGATTAGGGAGAAAGAGGAGAAGAAGCGGGCGAAGAAAGACGAGGCCGAGCGCAAGAAAGCCGAGAAGCGTGAACGCGGTAGATCGAGTACTTCCGGATCTTTTGGCAGGGGCAGGTCTGGAACCAATGCTACCAGGGTGAGTGAGAGGTATAACCCATATTCTCCAACTGCTCCCTGCAGAGATGAGAAGGATGGACGCACCCGCGCTGGGACCGGAACTACCATGATGACCGGTGGCACTGGCGGGACGAGGGGCAGTGATGGGACGGCGGGCATGATGTCTCCTGAGCGGCGCCGGATCGAAGAACCGATGTTCAGCCCTTGGACGCCGGGACACAGCAACAGCAACTCCCGCGACTATGCCTACGGGGTCGGTAGGTATGGTGATGACCCAGACCGCATCGACCGCCTCACCACCGAGACCCCGGCCTTCCTTGACACGGGCGAGCCATACACCCCACGCGAAGCCGGCGACCCAACACTCAACCCAACTCTCAACCAGACTCTCAACCCGGACATCGGCCCAGATGGTAGAGGTAGAGAGGCGTCCCCGAAGATCAGAGAAGCCAAGGAGAAGCTGCTTAACGTCAAGTCTGAGGCCCACTCTCGCTGGACTTCCTTCCTCGTCTGGTTGAAGCAACGCATCCTGAAGTTCAAGCGCAACGCCAAAAAGATGACGAAGGGGAAAGAGAAGAGCGGCGATGGGAGGGGAGGAAGGCAGTAGGGGGCCACTTGTTTGAGTATTTGGGCGTTGGTGGCCGTCGAGATGAAGGCGACCGCCAGTGGGGTGAAGTGCATGATTTATTTTTGAGGGAGGGTGGGTTACTCCTGTTTCGCTACAAACAACAAACGTTCCGTCCACGACTTCGCGTTCTGGCAAGTGTTCGCGGAAGAGTTCAGGTAAATCTTCACTACGGACGAGCGGCATTACAGGGGTGCCTATGAGTGGTGATACCCCATTCGACATGAACAGGCAGTGGGCGATTAGCACGGAGGATGTGCGCGCAAACTACAATTCCACTCTTGGTCCATCACTCAAATCACCGGTGTTCACAGGCGCTTATAAACCCAATTTTCGCAAGCCTTATCCTCCACAACGTACGACTCCGACACGACAGAGACAGCGCAAGCAAGGCAAGTTCTCTTCGTCTGGCATGGAGGAGCATATTTTTGAGCGTGCGCAGAGGACTGAGAGGGGTGATAAGCAGCATAGGCGAAGGGCGTCAGAGATTCAGGCCGCGAAGTGCGTTAGGTTTCAGGCGAGTGTGGAGTATATCAAGTTCAGTGCCTGATCACTATTGGTACATGCGACGCGGAAACGAAAAAGCACAAAAAAAAACGCGAATCGATCACCAAACATACAATCCACATATCGCAAGGACGAACAAGCACAGAAGGCATGGGATATTAACGGTTATCCCATCGCAGCAGACTGGCTTACATTCTCACCGCAGCTTTACATTCATCGTTCAGCACATTCGAACATCGTCCATCGTTTTTCCGTTTTGAGCAGCGCATTTTCCGTCAGCGCATTTTGAAGCACAACGCCCAGCGCACCACCGCATTGCGTGGAAGACACACGAAAAGTCAAAACATAACACCGCGACCACGACTTGGTCAACCAGTACGGCATAGCCGCTGGTCAACACGCCACGCCTTGAACACACAACTTTGTCATCGGTTTGGGCGGCACGGCATAGCCGCTGCTCAATCGGTTTCTCGACGCTACACCTCGGTTACACACCATACCTCGAAACACGAAACACAATCCACAACCTAGACTACATACTATAAACTGGTTCGGCATAGCCACCAGTCTCGCCATATCACATCTATACCACGCTTGAGTGGCCGGCTCTCTTATGTTGTCGCACTCCCCTGCTAGTCAGAGCGGATAGGCGTCTTTCCTTTCTTCTCCGTTGAGGAGAAACATTGTCACATACAGGTGGAGAGCATTACAGCGTTTTTCAGCATGAGAGGGCATGCATAGCGAGGGAGTTTTGAGCATATACCACGGGTGGTATGACACAGCATAGAGGGCGTTTGCTTTGCGTTTTGGGGGATGGGAAGCCGGCTTACACAAACAAACAATGGAGGAGCTTGCTACAATTTTCTTTGAGATTTGATGAGTAACTTGTGATTGTAATATGTGAGACTAATAGAAGCTTAAGAACTTCAGAGTAGGACAATAGAGATTCCGACACCAGACCATTTCGGGAAGTCAAAAATGAGAATCAGACAACCTGTAACACTGATGACAATGACAGCCTATAAAGCCGAACATGGTCTCGAAGCGAGAAGAGCTCGTGAAGCAGGCACAGGTATAAGATTCCTTAGTCTCCGATAAAATGCCAGCGGTTGAAGAAGATCCCTTACTGCCGTCTCCGACTTATCAAGAAGCTACGAGAGGAAACAAAGACATCTACCGCGCCAACACATCTGTTCAAGGCTTCAGTCTTGGTTCTCGTGTACCACCTCCGACATACTCTGCAGCGCCAGCCCTAGGGTCTTTCGCTAGAAATGGGACTCAGGCTCAAACACCTTCACCAGCATAGGCACGGACACCGGTACAACCTGAAGCCCAGGAGCGAGGAGCGCCTATAATAAGAACGATTTGGCAAGCACTGTCTGCCGCGGAGCCTATGTTGACAACATTGTTCATAGCATGGCTAATAGTCGGTGTATCCTGCGGGCCCAGATTGCTTTGGAAACCCAACTGCTGGATGATGGAACGGTGATAGAGCTTGGGAAAGGTTTTGTTACCTTGGTGTCAGGGCTTTGGAGGGAATGACTTGGAGAGGAAAGGGGCATGTGAGAGGCAAGAGGGAGGAGGAGGGAGGAATGGAGGGTGTGAGGGCCGGTGCTGGAACGATGCTGGTGGGCGAGGGATGGAGATTGTGGAACGGAGAATGCCACTGGAAAATGTGGGAGGAAGCTCTGGAATGATCGATGCAGAAACTCTTTTGAAACTCCAAATTGCAATCCTTTGGCGCGATGAAATACAAGTTAGAAGGCATACACCAGGAGCAATACATCAGATACGAGAACTCGTCTCAGCTCAATGTCCGACTCAGAAGCCTCCATCCCACCACCGCCCTCATGTTGGAGTACTTATATTAAAGGTTGTATGCAATGGAAGAGGAGGTTGCGAAGTTGAGGATGAGGACGTGGATGATCATTGGGAAGAATTTGACAGGTGGGATGGAAGATATATATGGACCCAAAATGAGTGATGACTTATGTAACTTTATGATATTGGCAGCGTTGCCGGTGAGTAACCCACTACTCGAGTATGGGAAGTAGTCGGGAGTAGACAACCTACTCCTCGTCTATCAAGTACTACCCTACGCTACTCCATGAGTAGTGGAGTAGCCAGAAGTAGTGCCAAGGCCTCCTTTAAGCTTTAGATTAAACCAGTTCAAGCTAGTTGCGAAAGGCCTGCACATGACTTCCTTTGTTCACTCCCAAATACGAAAGAAGTTAATACTACTTTCATGTTTTGCGATTATAACACCCTCAAGTTTGTTGAGATGTTAGCCATTATTAAAAGAAGGTTATTTTGGCGTCTTAGAATCACGTGCTACTCTCGAACCCATCAACATCTCAGAAACTGCCACAATGGCCACCACAACATCCCACTTCACCCACGTCAGGCACAAAGCCCGGGGGCCCCAATCGAGTTCATCCGGCCATCCACCCGCACCAATCGACCACGCCTTAGAAACAGCAGGACAGCGGAACGCTGCAACTCTGCCCGGAAGGAGACTCAAAGAGCACTCCATTAGGCGCTCAAAACACAACAGCCGCAATGAGGCTGAGAACTTTCAAGCTGATAAATGGAACTATAAAGCTGAAGAAGAGACACTGAAAATGGAGAAGATGTTGCAGGATGAGGGGTTAGGGTGAAGAGGAGTCTAAATATGGAAAGTTTTAGGAATGGTTTGATTGGTTTGACGGAGAGGAAGGAGAAGATGGCGCCAAAGCAACCTGTGGAAAGAAAAAACGAGGGTATTCGATTTGAAGCGTGGTACTGGGGTTGCGAGAAAGTTGGATATAGGGGCAATCTGCCTGAGGGGATCGAAAAAGGACTACTAGGTGGTTAGGGGTGAAGAATATACTATGCCGAGTTTTAAATTGCGTATACCTCTTCTATCATCTATACTATTCATAGGGAGGTTCAAGCTTCATGTCAACGGATTGGGTGCTGACATGATGCTCTTGGCGCATCGGCTCGGTCCCGGCTATGGAGACGAGCAATGCCAAGACGTTTCCCCGCAAAGCCGGGGTAATGGTCGTGGGCCCTTGGCTACTGACACGGCCGCGACGAGACAGAACGGTGCGAAAGGTGGTGCCGGACGGTATCGAACGATGCTTAGGACCAATGTTATTGGTCGAGAATAAGGAAACCGACCTCTTTAAGCGAAAACGTGTGAACCACACTATGCTTTCATGGCGAATGGCCGAAGGTGGGGCGAGGAGGATGTTGGGGCACGGTTGGCGGAGGATTGAAAGAGAGGGGATCGCTAAGATGGATGTCCGAGGATCACTGCGGCTTTCTGGTTTGAGCTCTCCGGGGTTGCTGTAGCTTTACCTCATCTTTGTGCTCCTTCATTATCGAATCCGTACTCTCGTCTTTAATAACCATCCGGAATTTCGTCACACTACCTCTGCCATATCCATCAAGGTTATATATCGCCTAAATTCAGGAACCATCGGCGAAGGCCATCACAATCGACAAGATGGGACTCTCCGACAAAGTCTTTGACGCCTACATGGCAGCCAACCTTAAGAACTCTCTCGTGCATGCATCACCAAAGTACGACCCAGAAGCACATAACATGCACACCAGGAAAGCATACACGAATGCGACTGTTGTAATTATTGGAGCAGGTATCTCTGGTATGTCGCGTTGCGCAGGAGCTCTTACGGAAGCTCGCGAAACACAAACCAAGAAGCCAGGGCAAAGCTAACCAGTTAACAGGAATGTGCGCCGCAATTGACATGATCCGAAAGAACAAATCCAGCGACTTTGTCATTCTTGAAAAAGGGAGCAATATCGGGGGGACATGGAACGATAACAAGTACCCTGGGTGCTGTTGCGATAGTTGGTCTTTCCCATCCACTTCTCTCCTCGACCCACCTTCTCATAGCGTCCGTTTCTCTCACTCATCTCCTCGAAGAAGTGAAAGCTGACGTCTCCCAAATAGTCTGGTCCCACCTCTACTCCTACTCATTCGAACCAAATCCATACTGGACACGTAAATACCCCGGCCAAGAAGAGATATACGCTTACCTCGTCTCGATTGCTGAGAAGTGGGGACTTTATAAGCACATTCGCTTCAACACCGCTGTGGAATCAGCAGAGTGGTCCGACACCGATCTCAACTGGAAAATCAATGTCAAAGTCTCAGGCGAGAAAACCGCAGAATATGGCGATAGCTACACCATAAACGGTGACTTCCTCATCTCTGGAGTTGGCCAGCTCAACCTCCCTCATTATCCCGAACTCGAGGGCCTCGGAGAGTTCAAGGGCAAGATCATGCATTCAGCTAGGTGGGACTGGAGCTACGACCTCAAAGACAAGCGCATCGGCGTGATCGGCTCCGGGGCCACAGCCGCACAAATTATCCCCGAAGTCTCGAAGGTCGGACAATCACTCACCGTCTTCCAACGCACGCCGAACTGGATCATTCCCAGGGAAGATGAGCCAATTTCGCCACTGATGAGCGCTGCGCTGAACTACATCCCGGGGTTGAGAAGCAGGTATAGAGGGCTGTTGATGGATGTTAGAGAAACGTTGTATGATTCGACGATTGTAAAGAATTCCGCAGGCAATGATACGATCAGGGATTGGGCTACAGGTTTTATGAAGAAGCAAGTCCCTAACCGACCTGACCTCTGGGAGAAACTTACGCCTAACTACGCGCCGGGATGCAAACGAATTATTATCTCCGATGATTTCTATCCTGCGCTGGCACAGGACCATGTCCATCTTGAGACGGATGGGATTCAGAGGATTACGGAGAAGGGTGTTAAGGTCAGCCATAAAGATGGAGAGGAGGAGTTTGAGTTTGACATCCTTATCCTCGCCACTGGGTTTCAAGCAAATGAGTTTATGCATCCGATTCAGTTCACGGGCCAGAATGGGACGAAACTGAGCGAGGTATGGAATAAGGGCGCTCATGCGTATTTGGGGATGACAATTGAGAAGATGCCGAATTTGGCGTTGATGTATGGGCCGAATACCAATTTGGGACATAACTCGGTTATTTTGATGATTGAGGCGCAGAGTAATTATATCAATGGCTTGATTGCGCCGATTTTGAAGGCTAAGGCACAAGGGAGGAGACTGGCAATTGTGACAAAGACGGAGAGGGTGTTGGAGTGGAATAAGGAGTTGCAGCAGAGGCTGGGAGGGTTGACGTTTGCGGATCCAAACTGTCAATCTTGGTACAAAACCAAGGAAGGGCTAATCACGAACAACTGGGCTGGAACTGTGATTGAGTATCAGAAGACTCTTGCGAACATCGAGTGGGCCAGAGATTTGGAGGTGCTTGGTGATGGGAAAGAGGTGGTCACGAAGGATAAGACGCATGTTGGAAGAGTGGTGGAGGAGACGGTCGTTCCGGTACTGGCACTGACGACTTATACTGCTTTGGCTGGAGCTTTGTGGTATGGTGCGAAGATTGCTGCGCAGAATGAGAGAGTGAGAAGGGTGATTGGGAAGGTTTTTTAAGGAACTGAGATGATGGCCTGGGTGTATGCATTGGATTAATTGTTAGTTAAGGAGACGAGTATTGGTGTCCATTATCTTCTGGACCATTTTGGTGCTTACCGTTTGGAAAATAGAGCTCAAGGAAGTCGACTACAAAGTGCCGATCCTAGCCTTCAACTGTTCCCTGGAACAGCAATGTACTTTTACTCCGTATGCTACTGCGAATATAACGTCTTTATCTTTCTTGAAGCTCTGTTTACAATCGCTTCATTTGTCCGCTCAACTGCGCTGAGCAAACACCTTGATGGATGTGGAGACGGGAACATCCGCCTCGCTACAGATAAGGGCCGTGCATTTGGGACTTCATCCCAATGCCAGCTTGACGACATCGATGTGTTTACTTGAAGCAAAAGCATAAACAATAGCAACAAATTTCCAAAATCACTTCCAATGTAGTCCTGCTTCCATACGTGATCGATTTGCAACAGTTGTACTTGTTTGCAATTGGCATCATTCCGGTACTGCTACAATTTTCTCGGCTTCGACCTCACCAAATGCTGAACTCACCTCGATTTCACAGAGCCACAACCATCTCGAAATGGTCCCCTGCATGTAAAATATCTAGTCAGCATTCTTCACCTGCTACATGCCTCATACCTCAACTGGCTCAATCTTCGTATAGCAAGCGCCATAGCGTCGTCGTCGCACTCGACATCCGTTTCCATCCACCTCCCTTCACGATGCATCCGATATCCCTCGACGACGAGCTAGCTAGCCTCAACAGTTCAGCACCCCACTCTCATAACTGCTGTCAATCATTCATCAACCCAGCAATCTAATGCATAACTAAGAACCAGCCACCATTCCAGTTGTTCGACCTCACCTTAAACCAACATCCCTCTCCTCCTCGGCCGTAGACATACCCGTGCGAACCCAGCTCTCCCTTTTTCAAGACTCGGAACGCCACCTTTATATCCCTGCTTAGTTTGAGACACGACTTGACGACGGCATACAACCTGAAGACGTTGCCGGTACCTCCGTCAATAATGGGAAGCAGGACCATGGACACCTCGGCGCAGCCATCGTGAAGCGACAACCAAGATAAGGATGGCAGGTAATGGACTGCACCTTTCTTTTGTTTTAGGGTGTCAATTTGGTGTAACTTTAGATGGTATGGAGAATGGAGAGTTTTCAACCTGAGAGCGGCCGAATATGGTTGGTTGAAGAAATGAGGTTGTTTCGTTGTCTTGACCTTTTTCCCTATTATGCGATTGCGCTGGTGTTTAGTTTCTACTTTATTCTTGCGTTGTTATTCTTACCCATGAAGGGGCTGTTACGATGTCATTGCAATGGCGTGCGGATTGAGGAAAGCAGTGATGGAAATCAAGAAAGGTCTTCCAAGTGGAAGCGGCTGCAAACGGGTGGACTCCAGTGAAGTAGTTGGCGTGCACCTTCCTCACCTAACGTGTGAAGTCGCAATGCAGATTAGTCGTAGCCCTGCCATTGCCCTGGGGTTCCGCTGCGCACGTCGGCCAGTCCTAACAAGCGTTTGGGGACGGGCCGACGATTAAGGCTGGGTTGTACAGGGTCCGGTACAGCTTTGGTGGGGACTGAGGAAATGGCATGAAAAATCAAACTGGACCTTCCAAGTGAAAGGAGATCCCAAGGAGCGCGATTGGGTGGGTTGCTGCTTGCATCTTTCTCCCAAAACGTGCGTTGTCAAAGTGGGTATAAATCGTTAGCTTGCCCTGGCCTGCGGTTTCATGTAGTAGGTCAGCCACACTAAGCGAGCGTTTGGGGACAGGGCGACGGTGTTAGACCTGGGCTGTCAAGGGGTGTGTGAAAAATAGTTGTGCGTCAACTCCAGTGCGTTTTGACCAGGGTGTTCCCCTGGTTTCAGAGATTTCAGTTTTCTATCAACATTTGGGAGAGCAGCCGATCTTGAGAGACATCATTGCAAGTGTAGCTTCTAATAAAGCATAAATGTATACAACGTTAGCCCTAACCGTGGAGGTATCAATTTATCATGTTATTATGTTGCCAGAGGTCATGTCTAGCTGTGCCACTAGTGTAAAGCTCATGAATGACTATTTTAAACTAAGTCTTGTTCGAGAGGGGAACGACGCAGAAGTTGAGCTGGACTGCACTCAGCATTGACCACCAACGTCTTACAAAAGCCGCGAAAGTTGGGGTACTTACAATTCTAATCCCAATAAAGGCGCCCAAGCGACATTGAGGTCTAGCGCAGCCCACGCTTGGGAAGCCCGATAATGCGAGTAACGCTGAGAACCCTTCCCTGTCCCAATACTTCTTCTCTTCCCGACCCGAAATTTGCTGTGTACCACGACGCGAAACCTCGACTTTACTCACTTCGTTACCATATCAGTAGATTCAATCACCAGACTTCAAGTCAGCTTCATCAAGACTATCCTCTCCAGTTCGGAAATAAAACGTCAATTCGCTCGGTCGCGCAAATCGCCACCTTTCCATCTATACAAGTAGATCCACAACTCTGCGCCAAAATGTCCAGCGGTCAGGGCTTTCTGGGTTTGGGTACGGCTGGAAGACCAGGGGGGGGGGAAATGCAACTCTCCATTCGGTAAGGCCCGTCGCTTATTTTGTTATCACAGACGTCAATAAGGCACCGCTAACATAAATTTTCCAACAGCACCAAGAGATCAATTGACCCAACGCCAGAGCCGAAAACCATGGGGTACTTATTCACATTCTAAGATGAATTTATTCATCAATGTTTCTGAAAAACGTTTCTAATATGAGCAGCCGATTGTTCGAGAACAGACAGAAGGTCGACAAGTCCACAATCATCGCATTCACTGGCCGCCATTCTATGCTGAAGTAAGTAAATCAACGAAGTTCTTTCACATCACGTTTCACAACATACAGCACAAGAGCATTCTAACAATGAACAGCGGCATCTTGAATCAACCAGCCGAGACTGGTCGCATCATGGCAAGAAGCACCTTGGCTGTCGTCAGCGAAATCGACGAGTATTTGGAGGGCGTTCTCATCAAGTACGATGCAAACATGGTATGCTAATATATTCTTCATCGGCGTCGCGTCCATATTTCTCCTGCAGATCCGCGACAAGATATACACACTCGGGGGTTCAGAAAAGGCGAGACCCACAGCCTTGCATGAGGCCGCCCAAGATTGTGGCCAGTGAAGGCCCGAGAAGCTCTTGACAAGTTCGCGACCACATTTCGTCATGACGCGTCTTGCACGCGATGGTTGCCCTGCCACCCACAGCCTCCCACACCCAACCCTCACCCACAAACTATCCATTTCCTACAATCACCTATCTGAACCACCTGATAAGGCAAATACTCATACATCACAGAACGAGGTAGTAGAGTTCGTCGACGACAAGCCAGAAATCATTCCAGTCCCACGCTACGATCACAAGAGCCCGGTCAACTACGAGAGCCGTGTCCATCACCATCTCACAGCACCAGAGCACGGATCCTGCTACAACCGTACCCAGCAATTTCTTCTCGGAATGGAGCAGGCCGCCGCAATGACCGAGGATCAGAAGAGGGAGCTCCACAAGAAGAAGGAACAGTACAAGCTGCTCGAGGAGCTTCGTAAGAATATTGAGCATTACAATCTCGATACTCTCCAGGCCATGTATGTTCACCGCGGTTCTTCTTAGGAAGTTTATAACTAACTCTTTGCAGGTGTGGTGTCATGGGTTTTGTCGAGGGAGAAGTTGACGACGACGAGGAGTTGACACCGGATGAGTTCTATCACATTAACGCCCACGTCCGCGCCGCTCTCTCGGTCGCTCGTGCCGCCACCATCGTTGTCGGTGGCTCCGATCTCGAGAAGGACAAGGACGGAAAAACTATCAAACCGACCGGTGTCGTTATCGCCGCTTCCCAGCACGCCGAGCACAAGGCTATCGAGGCGTCCCGCGAGCGTGCTGATAGGATCATCGCCAATACCAACAACATCTACATCAACGAGAAGATCTGGGTCAACAACCTTCACAAGCTTCAGATGGCGGCCATTGCTCTCGGCATGGTGGTCGACGCTAAGGACCAGGACGAGCTCAACGCACTTCACACTGGTATGGGTCCAATGACTCTTGCCATGTACGAGAGGGAGCAGAGAATCGTTGCCAAGGTTGACCACTCCATCGCCCAGAGGAAGAAGAGGAAGGACTTCGAGGAGATGATGATCATCCTTTTCGAAAACCGTTACAAGGACCTCACTCGTGCCCACATGCTTCTCTTTCTTGAGCTCAAGCGCGAGGGATGGCAGTTTGTTCCAAAGCAGTATCGCAAGGGATGGGTCTTCGGGGACTACGCCGGCAGGGCCTAAGCGCTTTGCGTTTCTCCATTCCTTGACGTCTGGTAAGTCCTCCCACATCTCATCATTCCTTCCTCGTATATACTAACTTCTTCCAGGTTAGTTTCGGAATATCGACCTCCTACCTGCCTTCTCCTTGTTGGCGTGAGGTTTGTTCGTCTTTCTGGCTTCTGTCGCGACCTGCGATGTACTTGCACGACATTTTGATACCGACTAGGTAATTGTTGGACTTCCATCATGTAGGGGTTTGGGCGATTGCCTTGGGCTGCAGCGAGAAACCCTTGGGTCCGTTGTCAGAGAACACATAATACACTGGTATCTTGCTTCGATGGACATGAACACATACTATGAGACGGTCCTACGGGACTGCGGAGCTGTATGAGGGGGGGATTTATATTTTAGGTCCTGTAATGCTTTTGCTCATGTTAGTCGTTGGTCTTTGGTTCAGCTATCTGCGGATGGTTGAACGAGGGTTCAATGGCATATTCAGGAGATGGGTCTGAGACGCCAAGTTTTCGGACAGATAGTGATGAAACTCCCATGCTCCATGCCACCTGAATTCTTATGTGTGACACTCCAGTGATACAAGCGTGAAAGACAAGCGGCATATCACAATATTCTTAGTCCAGTGACCAGGACAGCTTCTAATCTCTCTGGCACCATCCTCCTTCCCTCCGTGGTTTTCTTCAGTCCACCACACCTCTCAAGGAAATGTACAGTAGGCACAGCGACGTTTACAGTCACATCGTACACGCTATACTTCGATTACGGTGTGCATGATAACTCAAAATTCTCGCGGTCGGTGCCTCGCCTTTGTTCGGACCATCGACAACTGTAAGCAGGAGTGGGCGGGCAGAGATAGAAGCTGTTCGCTGTTGCGGCTTGGTGTTGCAACGAAGGCTAGGGAGGAGGCCGACGAATGTCGCAGGCCAACGAGAAAGGGAGAGGAAGTTGGTGACCACTGTGTAATAAAGTTGAGTGCAGAGAACTGACGACGATGTCCTTCGAAGGCCCAAGCGGGTTAGAGAAGACACCGGCGAGTCCTCGCCACATGGGTCGTGACAGGGAAAAGATATCAGATTACATGGCATACCACACATCACATCACAAGCATTATATGGTAGAAGAGTTGTGTCATAAATGAAGGGCACTAACTACAGCATTGTTGTGCTGAGCTATGGTGCTCGCATGATCAAACCCATACGCCATGATCGAAGACGCAAAAGCCGTGTCTTGCCAGTATCCCGTAACTTTTCTGTTGTCCACCCCATTATCGTCCTGGTACTCGACTGACTTGAAAGCAGATGCTGTAGATCTGTATCTATTAACCTTTGTGTCTTGGAAGTGCCACCATGAACGGCGCAGTGGTGCCAATTACGTGTGCGAACACTATGATCTAACCTTCAAGGCAGAAGACGAGCGGAGTCATCAAGAGCCAAAGGAAGATCAATACACAGACGGTCCAGCCCAGAATCAATCCCACCACCAAGACAAGGACTCTACCGATAAGCATGCCAGTGGCAGTCATGTTCTTGCGCTCCTGGATACTCTCCTCTTCAATCTCCTTGATCTGGTCCCCGATCAAGTCACCGTTTTCATCACGCCCAGTCTCAAGCTCCCTTCTCTTGATCCTATAGAACCTCTCCCATCCCGCCGCCACCTTGATCGCAGTAGCCATCCCTAAGTCGTCAATAAGGTGCTCAGAGCACTTATGAGCCATGTAAGCTAGCATCAGACTCAGCATCTCCTCGTCCTTGTCAACTGTCTCAACATCACGCGCCTGGATTGAGCCGCCGAAGTCAATAGACAACTCACATCTCGCATGGTGGATGAGGTTGAGTCTCTTGATCAACTGTTCCTTGGTCGTGCCGATACCCCATACGATCTCGCCTGGAAGAGCAGCGTCGGCTGGGTCGGGGGTACCGAGGGAGGTGAAACGGTAGGAGAGTACGAAGGATGCGAGCTCGACCATGTCGTCGCGGCTGCCTGGGTTTGCGGTGGTTGGGATGCTGTTGCTGTGGAGAACTGAATGGTGGTTAGCTGCTATGTTACTGAGCTTGTGGCTTGAAGGATTACTGACAGTACATGAAGCCTTGAATCGCTGCATCCTGAACCTCTGGCGAAGCACGGATGATGTCCATAGCGGTGACCTTTGCAAATCCCTGGAAGTCCATTTGGAGGGTTGGTTACGTCGATGATGGATGTTTGTGGATTGGGGATAGATGTTTGTGGGTGGTGTTCGTGGACTGAGGTTCTGCACGTGGGCTGCGGCCAGGACGGGTGTGCGCGCTGGTGAAAAGCGCGTGCCGGTCAACTCATCTAATTAAGCGCGCTTGGAACGGTTTGCACGCCGTGGCTGCAAGGAGGAACATCAGGTGACTTTTCAAATGCGGGTGATAAGGAGGCGCCAGATGGCAATATCCCAAGTAGAAAACAAATCAAAAGATGCAACTCGGCCCCCACGACAATAACAGGCGCAGGACAAACTTTCAAAACAACTACAGATCAGCTTACTCTAGCCACCATTGCCGCTGTGCTTGTTCGGCTAGCTACTCCTTACTGCGATCGCAATAGACACGGCAAGCTTTGTGAAGTGCCTGCCGCAGTCCAGTCGAATCCCAAGTCGAGCCACACTACAGCTCCAATTAGTTTTGAGACCACGTAGTTGGCAAGGCAGCCGCCACTCAGATGCGAAGTCTTGTCGCACAGCTCCTTCTCCCCAGTTGTTAGGCACTCCGTAACATCCCAAGATTATCCAGCAACGCTTCCTTTCGTAGAACTGCCTCTTTTTAAAAATTTTGGAACCACAAGAGAGCTGGTCGAATACTATACGCATTGGGAGCGATCTTCCAGCCCACGATACTCTGTATAAGGGGCGACTGCCTGCCTAAATGCCCCGTATACTATGCAAGGACTGTATTCTTGGCGACAGTGGGAGGGCAAATGTTTTGGAGCTCGGGAGAACACAAGTACCGGCGGTTACGCCTAGGCATAACTCAGGAGAAAAAAAAGCAGAATACTCAATATGCTCGAAAGTTTACAGTAACGAGAAGGAGGAGGCTTGATAACGAGTACACGAAGGTAATGCTAACTTGGGAGTTGTCCCCGTTGGAGCCTGGCCTCTCTCTATATTGAGCAATGATTGACTTCATCGCGCCTTGTTGAATGACATAAACCCAGAGAGCTCTTCATTGACTCCGTTAAGCAATTTGAGGGTGTCTTTGCGTTGTGCTAAATGGTTGTTGTGTTGATGTTGTCGCTCCAAGAAAAGGCTAGCGCAACCCTACCAGATCGCCGTGGCTGATGTAAGCGGGTCGACGGCACATGTCAGCACGCAGTAATCGGCGTCATCCCCACCAAGGTTACCTCCATCCCGGCTCTTACGCGATCATCACCAAGCACCCCTTAAACGTTACGATCGCATTCATCATCGCGGTAAATAAAGCCCTCCAATTTTCTGTTCTCGATTTCCTTCTATCATCCCCAATACTTGTATCTCTTGGCATCGCGAAATCCATATAATGCAGACCTTTGGCTTCATCGTCAATCACACTTATGGTGTTTGACAATCGCAGCGTTTTATGCAAGCGACTTAACCGCGCTATTCCAAGAATACACCGTTACTTGCGCACTACTTCCCGAACAAACAAGCTCGGGCCAGACCTCTTCAGCAGCAATTTCAGCAGTAGGACCAGGACCTTCATGCCCGCTTCACAGACGCCTTAATGCCTCTCCTCCCAAAAGCAACCATCATCTCCCGTCTCTCCGCTGCGCGTGGCCACGCAAACCACGGCTGGCTAGACACCTACCACACCTTCTCCTTTGCCGATTACTATGACGAGCGCTACATCGTGGCTTCGACACCCATCCCCATCGCGACGCAGAGATCTTCTCCTACATCGCCTCGGGCGAGCTCACACACCGCGACTCCATGATCTCCAAATCCGCCGCTGATACCGAGCAAGGCGATGACTTTTGCCGGATGAAGAGGAGGGACGTACAATTTACTACTGGTGGCACAGAAATCCCACTCAGAACAAAACGAGAGCGACCAACAGGTTCACATTCTGCAAATCTGGGCGCTGCCGTGGGTCAGGGGAATGACGCCGAGGTATCATACTAAGACGTTTTCGGAGGAGGAGATGAGGAAAGGGTTTGTGCATATTCGAAGTTCGTCGGATGCAGGGCCGCTGGCGACGAAAGAGCAGGAAACGGAAGCGAGACCGGCTATTGAGGGGACGATTCCGATACATGCTGATTTTGTAATGGCGGCGGGGACCATTGGCGTAGATGACAGATTCAGATACACAATTGGAGGTGCGGATAGGGAAGAGGTTATCAAGGAGCAGGAGAGGAAGGTGTATGTCCATCTTCCGATGACGAAGGGTGGTGCGGCGAAAATTCGTCTGGATATATATCCGGCGGCAGACGTAAATATAGAATGATATTTGAATGAATTGTATATTGATCTGTCCCTTTCCACTATTTTAAATGCGACTAGTGTCAACTGAAAATCGAGTACTCCATCTTACATAGCGTGAAACAGTTATCTTATCGTAACACGCTAATTGTGCGGTGCGTACCCTCCAACGCGGCTTAGCCTGTCCCCAACAGCACTATGTGCTACTACCAAAGATCGCACCCAGCCTGGCCAGTGCGATGAGGGGTGAAGACAACCCGGCCTCGTAGCCATGCAGCATTGCACAGATATTCATTCGCCTCATTGGACCTCAGCTGTAAGCAACGTCACACCTTCATCACCTCTTCGCCCACACCAATAGTCTTGCTGACCAGACCACCTTAAATCCCAATGCACGTGCCACAGCAACACACCTTCAGAAGCGCGGCGGCTTTCACGAAGCTGAGTCTGCATTCTTATTACACGCACGGTTGTACAGCGGCTGGTTTGAAATGCAACCGTTGTATACTGGTAGGGTTATGGGTATCAGAGCGAAATTTAAGAATTTTGCCAAAGGAGAGCGCGAAAGACGCGCCGTCGGAATAGATTGGGTATTTGAGATAAGAGCGTTGCAGGTCGATGACTGCTTTGCTGTCCGGAGCCAGAGTCACGTGTTCATAGAGAAAGCTTGTGAAGGAGTTACGCCAGGCCTCGGGATGTTCGAGACCAGTGGTAGGAACGTGATCGCTTTCAAGGCTTTCCGGAAGGAGTGCAATTGGTTGATGAAGCGTTCCCGGAACGGCGTCGATTGTTTTGGAGAGAGTGAACTCTGGGCAGGAGAGGTGCATAGATTCTTGAAAGTGGTCGGAGTCGAGCATGTAATCCATGTTTGTACGCACTCCTGTGCGAATCGCAGCCGTGTCTTTCGCATCGCGCACGATGATCTGAGGCTCGACGAGCGACGCGCCGGCGGTTATGGCGTAACGCACGCAGTTAAGGATCGAGTCACGTATGTTGCCAATGCCGCCAACACTGTTGTCGCAAGTAGAGACGATGGAAGAGTTCCAATTGGTGTCGGTGCGGATGGGCCGGATGGCTTCAAAGTCCAGCGGGTGGAAGTCTAAGGCATCGGGATCAGGGTTCTGGTGTGAATTTGAAAGGGTTGTCCCATTTCTATAATGTGTAAATTTGTAGGGACGGCCAAAGGCTGCCCAGAACCATAGAGGTCAGCTGGGCGAGGGTGACGATGGCATGGCGACGATTAAACAAGACTGGCAACAGGGGTAGCAGGCTCATCGCCCTAACAGCGGCTGGGACCCTACTCTATCTTCCCACTGCACAATCACCAAAGTGAAATGACCGAACGGTCAAGTTGAAACTCGTCAACGATCAAGTTCGTCTGCACGGTAACATGGCGATACGACTTTCGTCTGGTGGGTCTATGATCTCGAAATTGTATGAGGCGAGATATCTTCTGCCTTTTCTCTTGGCAACAGAAAGATATTAAGCTGATAGTGCCAAGAATTAGATTGACACAAAGCGAGAATGTGGCGTTTTCGAGCGAGGATGGGAAAGAATTGGCCCTCTTTTCTATTGTGTTGTGAAGGAGCAAAGGTGCCATGAGGTGTCGTGGGAGTCCACGGGCTAACTGGAAGGCGTTGACATCTGACATACCAGTCAGCGAGTTGTCTCAATAATCCTGGAAAAGACGCCAAATGATATTAAATAAGCACAATGATCAATAGGAAACAACGTGAAAGTGTCTTGATAAATCATCTCGTTTTGAGGTATCTCGCAATCTACGCTATCTACGCTATCTACGGTAAATCCAAACCCAAACCTCTTTAATCCTGAATATCCTTATCCTCTGTCTTCTCCAACCCAAGTCTATCGTTGACCGGCAGAGTCATGTGCTCCTTCGACGCCTCACATCCTGGCATATGTGCCTTGTAGTCGGTGTAACCCTTTGGAGACTTTGGGACGTAGAACAGATCTCTGTCGTAAGGTCTGAACTCAATCTCGTTTCTGACTCTCTCGACAAGGTCTGGGTTAGAGATGAAGTAACGACCAAACACGATAACGACGTCGTAGTCCTTGTACTCATTTTCAATCGCCTCCTTTGCTGATGCGCCGGTGTAGCCGCCTGCAACGAGGACAGGAGACTGGTGATCCCAGATCTTCAAGATCCAGAGCAATGGGTCGTGATGGTTGATAGTAGCGTTTCCAGAGATTCTGGCCTCGGTGAGATGGAGATAGACAAGCTCCAGCTTCTTCAGCTCAGTAACCATATAAGTAAACGTCTCCTCTAAATCCTTCTTCTCCATCTTCATGCCCTGGAAATCAGAGTAAGGCGACAGACGCAGAGCAGTGCGTTCCTTGCCCACGGAAGCAACAACAGCCTTCACGACCTCCAGGCCAAAGCGACATCTCTTCTCGACCGATCCACCCCAAGCATCAGTTCTGTTGTTGGAGATATTCTGCGTGAATTGATCGATCAGATACCCATTCGCACCGTGAATCTCAACACCATCAAAGCCCGCCTCGATAGCATTCTTAGCCGCCTGTGCATAACCCTTAATATACTGCAAGATCTCCTCCTCAGTAAGCGCTTCCGGCTTAGCACCTCCCTCGAAAGGAATATCGCCCGAAGACACAACACGGTGTCCTCCGTCATTTTTAAGTGCGTCTGGGGACGCAGCGCGGCCGAGGGCCCAGAGCTGGCAGTAGATCACGCCGCCCTTATCGTGGACGGACTTGGTGACTTCCTTCCACTGGTTGACCTGGTCCTGGTTATAGATTCCTGGGACGTTTGGGAGGCCTCCTGCTCTCTCTGCGATGAAGGTGGCCTCGGTGATCAACAAGGTTCCTGGAGTAGCGGCTCTTTGTGTGTAGTACTCGGTAACCATTGGGAGAGGAACATGTTCGTCGTCGGCGCGGAAGCGGGTGAGTGGCGCGAGAGCGACTCTGTTTCTCAGAGTATTGTTGCCAACCTTCAATGGCTGGAAAAGCTTGGAGTCCTTCATTGCGGTGGACATTTTTGGTGTTTTTGTGTATGTGTAGCGATATGGAGTATTGTTTAGGACGCGATTGGCTTGGTAGAGAGGTTATTGGAGTATGTAACACCGGGTATATAGAGATAAAGCACTGGAGGAGAAAGGAAAACAGATACTTAAGCTTTATACCGTCTCTTTACCTTCTTGAAACGCCGCTACTATGACGATTTACCGACAGTTGTGTGGATCCACGGTGCTCAAGCAGCTTAATAAAGGCTTGGTTATCAAGCTGCTTGATAATCAACTAAATCGTTCTTCTTCCATGGACCCGCAAGGTTGCCAAAGAGCGTCATATCGTTGTTCCGTGCCGGGCTGGCGGCGTGTCAGGGGCAGATTTTTCTTGGTGGCTTGGCTGATGATACCTGCCAGGTTGGGGTCATTAGAAACGTCAGTTCTACGGTGCTTGCCATGCAAATCTGCCACAATAATTACGACGAAATGGTTGATATGATAAGCCAAGGTGTCTCACGTGCTACCGCGCCAGATCTCGGCTCTAAGTGATAATCCGATCCAGAGCTATCGTCGTACTTCTGTACATCCTTGCCAAAAAATAGAGTGGCGAAATTATCAAGCAGGAGTGGGACGAGGCTGGTCGATTGAGCTAAGCCTCGACCTTGGAAGGTAAGTGACAACACCACAGACGAGATATTTCTCGGTATACCATTCCACACTTCTCACCCTACAATTCTGGCCATACCTCACTTTAACACCAGCGGTATACTCACAAAACATGGCGCTCGGTATCGCCTTCCGCCAGCTCATCTCGCTCTCCTCTCTCCTCTCTCCTTCACCCTCCGCACAGCATCTGCACACGCCACTTCAAGACCAGCACAATGGCGCGGCTGCGCCACCTCGGCAGCACCAACAGCCAAGTCTTCTGGACTTACCGCCATGGTGTTCATGAACATGGACGGACCATCCAAGGTCAACGAGGTCGAGGGATTCCTTTCGAGATTATTCGCCGACGGAGATCTCATTCCCTTGGGTCGCTTCCAGAAGTACTTAGGTCCTCAGATCGAGAAGAGAAGAACACCAAAAATCGAAAAACAATACGCGGCCATCGGCGGCGGGTCACCAATTCGAAAGTGGTCAGAGTACAAAACCGCGGAGATGTGCAAGAGAGTTGACGAATCAACCCTGAGACGGCGCCTTACAAACCATACGTCGCATTCAGTTATGCAAACCGTCTCACCGAAGACATGTACAAACAGCTCCTTGAGGATGGAGTTAAGAGGGCGGTGGCGTTCACTCAATACCCTCAGTACTCTTGCTCCACCACCGGGAGCTCGCCTAATGAACCGTGGAAGTGGTGACAGAAACTTGAGGGGAAGGCCTCTGAAATCGCAAACGGGGAAAAAGGGTCTATTCAATGGTCTGTTAATCGACCGCTGGCCAGTCCATCAGGGATTGGCTAAGGCATTCGCGTAGAATATTGAAAAGACTCTCGCAGAGTACCCTGCCGACAGGAGACACGACGCAGTCATCCTCTTCTATGCGCACTCGTTGCCGATGTCGGTAGTCAACCGCGGCGACCCATACCCGGCGGAGGTGGCCGCAACTGTGCATGCTGTTATGCAGAGGCTGTGCTTCTCGAATCCTTACCGTCTGGACTGGCAGTTCCAAGTTGGTCCTTCGGTATGGCTTGGTACTCAGACGAGTGATACTGTTGAGAATTATATCACGAAGGGTCAAACGAACCTCGTTTTGGTGCCAATCGCGTTTACGTCAGATCATATCGAGACACTATTCGAGCTGGATGAGGAAGTCATCGGAGAAAGCGGACATAAGGACACAGCGAAGAGAGTGGAGTCGCTGAACGGCAGCCCTGTCTTTATCGAGGCTTTGGCTGACCTTGCTAAGAAGCATCTGGAAGAAGGAGTCATGGCAAGCAAGCAGCTTGGGCTGAGGTGCCCGGGATGTGTGAACGCAAAGTGCACTGAGTCGAAATAGTTCTTCTGTGGGGAGAACGAGTCCTTCGCTACTGAGGGAGAGAACAAAGACACAAGCGTTACTAGTGCTTAAGGAGCCCCAGGGTATCAAGAAGTGGAGGAATAAGAACGGAACGGGTTGGATATATCGGGATGGGCATGAGCAAGGCGTTCAAAAAGCGTCACCATAATATGCACAACAGGTAAGATAGCGAGGTGTACGAATGTGATAATAAATGACAACAACAAAACTCTATACAACTAATTAACTTTTGAACGCCTACATGTGATTCATTATCTGCCTGCCTAACTCCGTCCATCTATGCAGGCGCCAATCTACCTCGCCACCACTATATCCAACATCTTTCAACCGGTCTAATACCGTGGGTTCATCTTGAACACGTTCTACTCAACCTCAAACTTCCCTGCCTTCAGATAATAATGAAAAAGTCCCACCTTCTCAATGTCTTTGACTTTATACCCGTCATTCTTCGCATCACCCTTCTCATCCCCAAAAAACCCCTTATTACTGTCTTCGATCAACCTCCGCATCCGCGCCTTAAGTTCCCTTCCCTCCTTTGCTCGGCACACCTCAGCCCACAGACTGTCAAAACCGCCGCCGGCATCGCAAAAGGCACCAATGATGATGGAATGTAGGACTGGCTGGGCAATCAATGAACGACGACATGTGCAACATGGGAAATGATGTTTGTTTTAGCAAAAGTTGGCGAGGATGTGAATACATGGCATCGTACAGAGGAGAACTCTCAAACTATCGTGCCTGAAACCATTTACAGCCGCGATAGTTCATGCATCTTCAACAAGTCCGACCAAGATCTTGGATACCGTTCAGTTCGGCCGCTCAATTGAACAAGTGAACGCACTCGTACAAATGAAATTGGACCAAAGAATCAAGCCCTTCGATACACAAATAGAGTATCATCGCTTGCTCTGCTTGTAACTTGTTCATTGTGGCGGGCTTATCGCTCCTCGCATCATCGCTTTTTCCATCGGCGGGGTAAATTGTCGTTTTCTTGTTATCTTGATGTTAGTAGATAATCTCGGGCCGACCAGGAGGCAGAGAAACATGGCCTTCCTTCTCCTCTATGAAAGGGAGGCGACCCATCATTGTGCTAGTCACTGACCGTTGTGATTGTAGATAAGTGTCCAGGAGGTACTAATGTGCAGAAGTGCAAGACACAATATCGGCAGGCGGGAAGAGGATCTCTCGTCGGGATGCTTGAGAGAAGTCCAAATAATTCCACCAAGTGCACCTGCGAAAATTCCAAATTCTGCTGCTGCTGAGAGGAGCTGACATTATTACTGGCCCACTGTCGGGTGTCATGTCCGCTTCATGTGCTTCAATACAAGCTTCCGATGTAGAGTAACAGACGATGTTGCCATCCCATCCATGGAATAGAGAGGCAGAACGACGTCGAGTTCCACCCCTGGCAGAACGGAAAGCCCACGTGCTTCCACCACACCGGACGCGGAAAATGAAATGAAAAGGATGAGGGAAGGATGATGAGGATACGAGGGAAGAAAAACAACAAGTAAGTATTGTATAAGAGGAGGCGTGTTTATAATTTGGAAGGAGTATTTAGGGCTTAAAAAGTCGAACATCCCGTGATTAAATATCGCCTGCCATCTTGAGCACGGCGGGCCTTAGTCTATGAATATGATCGGTGCTGCAAAACTTTGGTTGCCAGTTTTCCCTGATGCTTCCATCACACACAGGAGATAGGGAAGACGATGAAGAAACTTGTATATCGTCGTACCAGTCGTCATGGCCTTGGCATGATACGGATTAGCCGCTTGTCATCTTGCAACGTCTCCCTCATTCTTCGGGCTTCTGCGCCACGATCACCGCGTCAATCGACCCCATACGAAGGTTCGGTCCGTGTGCAGCGATATCTTGTCAAACTCATCTTCCACCTGTCTGCTCGTTACACCCTCAATTGAGCAGTCCTTGACCAATCGGACTTTCAATGCCAATTCCACTTCTTCTGACCTCGGCGTTGGCATCTGTGTGTGCCCTATCACTTATTCGTGCTTTTCACCATTGGAGACGCGGTCCTGCTACTGGCAGGTCGTTGCACTTTTCTGATGACTTCAGCATCAGCTGCGGCACAAATCACTTTGGACCCCGTTGAAGGAAGGATGCTGCTTATTCGCTGGAAGAAAAACGGAGAGGTTTTCCTACCTAAAGGACGCAAAAACATCGACGAGGCACTAGAGGCTGCCGCAATACGAGAGACATATGAGGAGACAGGCTTTCAAGCCACTCTCCCCCCTCTGCGGATTCCTACACTCGCAACTTCAGCGGCTGCTGACCCCGACCGCCAGCTGAGCCCCTTGACGGAGCCCGTTGCTGTTAGCCAGCGCCACGAGGGCAACAGACTCAAGCTTATTATCTGGTTTGTTGCCAAGGGAGACTCCACCGCGGAGCCTGATACAGGAACACAACAGGAAGGGGAGGACTTTGAACCGGTTTGGGCGGATCTCGACAATGCAGTCAAGTCTTTGACTTTCGACGATGACAGGCAGATTGCGCAAAAAGTCATTGATGTTCTCCACCTCCGCCCACTCTAATGCAGTGCAAAAGTGGCGGTTATAATCACTTTTTACTGTGTTGAGCTCAGTCTCTAGGAAAAAGAAACAATTGCATGTCCCGTCAGACCGCCTACTCAATCACCTGGAACCGCCGTGTCACATATCCATATCTCTATAATTTTCGTCGTCCAAAATCCTCGAACCTAGTGAAAGTGATGGAGCGCGTCATCCTACGGCTTGATCGACGAGGGACTGGAGGTCTTCGGAGTTCATCTTTTTGGCTTCCGCATACCAACAACCGACCGTGCTCAGCACATATTACAAGAAATAATGATTGCGTCCTTGTCCGCCTCTTCAGGGAAACTCCATTTAGATAAATTACGGGGAGCATGGTCCATTTAACTCTCTCAAAAATCATAACCAATTGAGCATCGAAACCAAACTCATGGAATGTTCAGTATGCCTTGGAACTTGGCACCGTCCACTATTTCTCTTGGTGTGAAAGCAGTTCTGACTGGCGTGTTCATTTCACTTCTTCTGAGACCTATCAGACATCCTCCTCCATGCATGATTTATCACTGTCAAGCGATCTACCAAAACATGGAAGGAGCAGGTCAACTATAAGAGCTGCTTGTCAGGCTCGATCTGGGCTGCCCAGCTGATCAGTTTGTATGCCAATGCGTTAAACGAAAAGGCAGAGCTTAGCAACACGCCTGAGCGTATTGCGGAGTACTGCGAGAGATTTTTACGTGCAACACGCAGCAGCAGCAGAATGTCTACCTTAAGCACGGGCTGGTTGTGTTACACACAACCTACCTAAAAGGCCAGCAGCAGACGGGCAGGCCCAAGGACAATATTCAATTCCTGCCCGCAGCCTTTGAAAGTCTGCTGGTTAATTACTTAGTCTAAGTTGTCATGCTGCGCCAGGTCTTCCTTCGCAAGTTTGACCCGCATGCCATAATGTCACCGTACCTGTGGTGAAAGGGTTGGCGGGACTGGACTGACGGCTGGCCGACTTGGTGCATGGAGCGTGCGTGTGTGCCCAACAGCATCCCCCGGCTGCATATCGCCAACTGGCGCCAGATGATGGTCAATATTCTGAAGACTAAGTTTAGAGCAGATGTTGGATGCTTCAAGGTGGAAGGCGCAGACAACGACTTTGATTGCAAAGAGATCAAGGCTGACATCCTGGTCATGACCCCGCATAGCACACGGACAGTAAACCGCGCGTATGCAAACCAGCAGAATGTGTAACGCTACATCCTACTATACGTAAGGGGTTTCAAGGTAAAGAATGGATATAAAAAGTCAGAGTGCAATTAGGCACCTATTACCTTAGGTAGGTAGGTATAGCTTGATACATCGACTAATCGCTACGGATCTACTTCCGGCAGTGTATCCCATGGTACTTCAAGCATGGTGGCCCAAAGCCCAAAGTAGGCGGATATCGTCACGCCATGACCGCCCAGACCCAACCTGCAGAAGATGGGATATTAGAGGTAAAGTCAGTCAACGAAAGAAGTTGTATTCAGTGGTGCTCGACGCATACTCCAAAGTTAGGTGGTGGGGTTTACACGCCCCTCCCTCCCCGCTCCCGTACCTATCCACAAGACTTCGACGAGACCAAGAGCTACAAAGCCACCATCAGGACAACAATCACAACGGTTAAGAAGCGTGACAGCCAGGTATCTTGAATTCAAAATTTATGTCACAGCAACGATTGATATAGTAACTACACTCCACATCGATGGTACCAAGGTAAAATACCAAGGTTAAATATGTTTGTTAAATAAGGTTCAGCTCGTGCCGTTGATGGTTAGTTGGTTGACTTTATGTGCCGTAGTGGGAATGCGAAAGAGAGGGGCCGGCGATTCGACAAACCCTCCACTACCGTTTGACAACCTCGATGCGTAGCCTCCGAGGCTGCCCCGGCGCCTCTCCATCAACCCTCTGAGCCACCACCAAACCGCATATCCAGCCTGGCCCGTACGCCGACGGCCAAAGGCAACTCGGAGTCGTAGCCTTGTCGCACAGCCATTTATTCGCCTCATTGGGCCTCATTAAAACTTAGCTGCCGCAACACACCTCACCTCTTCCGCCCAACCAGTCATAGTCTTGCTCACCACATCACCTCAAAATCCTAACACTGATGCCACAACAACACACCTCCAAAATGCAGCGGCTTTCACCAAACCGAGCCTGCCACCCTATCACATATCAACGTCCATATCGCAGTCACAATTACCTATTCAAGCATGACCACGCTGTTTAATCATGGCATCCTCTCAGATTACATGCGGTATTTTGCGAGGAACTGGTAATAATT
>RCNJ01000115.1_pt1 | contig 69179 bp, 60 predicted proteins | sample 2041171 | NCBI WGS metagenome assembly RCNJ01 (sample SAMN09708213, study PRJNA481090) | feces metagenome | biome: feces | host: Pygoscelis adeliae | place: Antarctica: Rookery Lake | collected 2010-03-01 | reverse complement strand
TTTATCGTCTTTATATTTATCGTCTTTATAATCTTCGTATTGCAACGGAGACATCCCTCCGGGTTATTCTCCCAACCACTCGCGAATCACCCGATACGACTCTGTGCTGCGCTGCTTATCACTTCCCGTCCAGCACCACGAGGCTGACCATAAACACATGAGAGAGTGAGATAGTGAGATAGTGAGTGAGGCCACCACCACCTCGCTGCCACAACTCGAGACCTTAGACATCATATTCAGATCATGTGTGCTACTTAGTACTTATGTCCAAGATAATATAAATACAAGGCCGCGTTTTTACCTATAAGAGACACAAGACCACGAGTTCTCTACCTCTCCTTCCTTCCAAGCTTACGTGCCGTTGTCTTGGTATGCTTGGATTCATTGCCCACCATCCAAGGTGTCTGGCGCCATCCTCAAGCTAACGCACCGATAGCCCCATCGCTCAGCACTTATACCCCGCTGTCCAGCCTCATTGTTTACCTCGAATATCACCGAACTCGGAAATCCTCTTTTTACCTAAATATAAATAGGAGAAAGAGCTATTCCCTATGACCCAAATTCCCTGGAATATACTCCGACGTTGCTGCTAGGCTGTGCGATAGTGACAGAAGGCTACAAGCATGCGGGACGATGACAGCCCCGAGGACTCGCGGACACCCTCCCAACCACCCTCACCTACGAGCTCGAGACGCTATTCAACTACCAGAAAATACAAAAGATCCTTTCTATTACCCTCCAGTAGTGACCTTGTGGGCCAACGAGATGAGGCACAGCGAAAAGACGACGAGCATACACCGCTGCTCCAAAGTGGTTATAAACGGCCCTCTGACGGCCACTTGACACCCAAACCGCGGATCTCGCGGCATCACAGTGCAACTGGTTAGTAAACATGCGAGACAAAACCTCCCAACCATGGTAGGTAGCGAAACTGACCCTCCCATAGGCAGCTTAAGACACCATAGCAGAACCAACTCATGGAGTAATAGGTTAACACAGGCGCTCAAACCCGACTCCAGAAAACCCTCAGACGGCCTGGAGTCTTACCCCAGGATATCAGTGTCCGGAGACGATCGAGTATGGTACGATCAGTTCACCTCCACAGACTGGGTACACGACAACATAGCAGACGCGTACAGACTGAAAGAGCTACGGTCACGGCGGGATTTCCAAGGCCGCCTATACGCCTTTTTTGATGGCTCCCAAGGATGGATTCTCGCTGCCCTAGTCGGTTGCTGCACCGCATGCATAGCCTACAGCGTCGACATCCTCGAAGCCCCAATGTTTGATTTCAAAGAGGGGTACTGCGCTGATGGCTGGTACATCAGTGAAAAGGCCCGTCTTACCAAGTAATTAGCACCACAACCTATACTAACTGCCCACAGAAATGCTGCCCCCTAGGCGACCGCTGCGACGCCTGGCGAACATGGTCTTCAGTATTTCAAGTCCCAGGCATGGCAGGCGAATGGCTAGAATTCTTCATCTACCTCTGCCTCATGATCTTTTTAGCCACCATCTCCTGCCTCATCACCTTAACCACCAAAACCGTGGTCCCATCCACCTACCGCATCTCCACATTCGACGAGAATCTCGCTGCGCTGCCCCGCCGCCTAACAGGGGAGATGAGTCCTCAAACTGTCAGCAAAGACGCCGAAACTGTAACACCGCCTATGATCTACTATTCCGCTGCCGGCTCCGGAGTCGCAGAAGTCAAAGTTATACTGAGTGGTTTCGTCCTCCACGGATTCCTCGGCGTCAAAACCCTCATCACCAAAACAATTGCCCTGGTCTTCTCTGTAGCCTCCGGCCTCTCGCTCGGAAAAGAGGGACCCTTTGTCCACATCGCCTCGTGCGTAGGCAACATCGCCTGTCGTCTGTTTAATAAGTACGACTACAACGATGGCAAGCGTCGCGAGATCCTCTCTGCGGCCGCAGCGTCAGGTGTTGCGGTCGCGTTTGGGGCGCCGATTGGGGGCGTGCTGTTTAGCTTGGAGGAGACGAGTTATTTTTTCCCTGCCAAGACCTTGTTCAGAACATTTTTCTGCTGCATCTGCGCAGCACTGAGTCTTAAGTTCCTAAATCCGTATGGCACTGGGAAGATCGTCATGTTCGAGGTCCGCTATCTGACAGACTGGGAGCTCTTTGAGATGGTGCCGTTTCTGGTTGTGGCTGTGGTTGGTGGTGCGGCGGGTGCACTCTTCATCAAGGCGAGTGCGAAATGGGCGAGGACATTCAGAAAGATACCTGCGATTAAGAAGTATCCGCTTCTGGAGGTTGTGTTTGTGGCTGTTGTTACTGGTCTAATCTCGTATTGGAACGAGTACACGAAAGCGCCCGTTGCTAAGTTGCTTTTCAATCTGGCGAGACCGTGTCGACCGGATAGTCTGGACACCATGGGACTGTGCCCACAGAGCACGGATGATATCCCTCTTATTCTGAGAGAGCTGTCGGTTGGCTTTATCATTAAGGCTTTGTTGACGGTTATTACCTTTGGGATTGTAAGTTCTTTTCCATCGCCCTTACTACCCCTGACTTCCACCATTCAAAGCGTCCAAGTCGTGCGGCCTAGCAGCCTTCGTCAACAGAGCAGTTTTATGACCAACAGAGTCAGTGTCGAATTGTCAAAGGATCCAAGGACCTGATAGATAGGGTCCTTGGATCATCTAACCATTCCGACATCGACGTTGGTGACCCAATGTGCTCCGATGATAGAGACTGCTACGCCACGGAACTAGCGAGGTCCCAACTTCCCTACGGCTCCCTATCCAAAACTCCAAGTTCAGCAGCGGCTGTCGAAGGCCTACCTATCTACAAAAACTAACATACCCCAGAAAATGCCCTCGGGCATCTACGTCCCCAGCATGGTAGTAGGCGGCCTCATGGGCCGCTTCGTGGGCCACACCGTCCAAGCCCTTGTCCTCACCTACCCCTCGTTTCCGCCGTTCGAGGACTGCGCCGCCCATCCCTACGGAACAAGCTGTGTAACACCCGGAGTATACGCATTGATCGGCGCCGGGGCCACCATGTGCGGCGTCACTAGACTCTCCGTAACTCTCGCAGTTATATTGTTCGAACTCACCGGCTCCCTCGATTACGTCTTGCCATTTTCACTAAGCATCATGGTCGCAAAATGGACGGCGGACGCCATCGAACCGTTGAGTATCTACGATGTGTTGACGAACATGAATGAATACCCGTTCCTCAACAATAAGACGAAACCGATATTCACATCGGACCTCGCGGATATCGTCCCGAGGTTACGGACCGAGAGGCTGATAGATATCTCAACCAGCCCAACAGTGCCGGCGAGGGTGTTGAGGGAGAAGCTGGGAATTCTGCATGCGGCGGGGGAGTTGGATGGTGGGTTGCCGATTATCAGGGATGGGATTTTGGTTGGGCTGATTCCGGCGCCGGATTTGGAGTTTGCGCTTGACAGTCTGCCTAACGAGGAGTCTGCACGCTGCCTCATGGCGTCTATAGCCAGCCTCGACGACACCGACAACGGCGACGAGCCCGATGACCACAGACAGTTATGGAGAGCAGGACACCAAGGGACCCTGTCAGATCCAGAGGACTTCACGCCGTATATTGATCCTGCGCCGGTGAGTTTGGAGATTAGGTCCGCGATGGATTTGGTGTATGAGTGTTTTGCGAAGTTGGGGTTGAGGTATGTTTGCGTGTTGAGAGATGGACGGTATGTGGGGATGGTGCATAGGAAGGTTTTTGTTAGGTATGTGCGGGGTGTGGAAGAGGCTGAGAGGGAGGGAAGGAAGGATGATTGAAGGATAAGTTGAGGGAGGGAAGATTAAGACCTTGGAGGGCGGACCAAGCGGATAAGTGGAAGGAATAACGGAGAGTTGGGTGTGGACGGAGCATAGCATGACTAGATGATGGAGTGATTCTGGTAGATTGAGTAGAATGTTTGGAGCGTTTCGTAAAGCATGTATAGACGTTGGAGTGAGCATTGTTAGCGTTTTGAGTTGCATATTTTTACCTCGTCGATCATTCATGTTCCTTCTCCTTGCTTCATTCTTGTGTAAGATGGCAGTGGGAGGTCATCGAAGCTTCTTCTGAAATCGGCATGCCAACCCGGCGCTGTAGACTGAAAGCGCAACAGCATCCGACCGGAAGCTTATAGGAATTGTTGCGAAAGCAGGAGGGAGGAAGGCATGTTAGGTGCGGAACGATGATGGGTAAAGTAGAATAAACCGAGGTGGGGAGGATGGGCAGGCAGCTGACAACTGGAGGTGCCCAAGGGTGACGATGCAGAATCGCCATAATGTACGATGTGGTAGTTACCGTCGCGCATGCGGACGTGAACAAGCATGTGTTTCGGGGGCGGTGATATAGGCCTGGCTAGCGTAGAAACTGCTTCCAGGTAGTGTTGGTAGTGTTGTTTGTGCGGCAGACCGATTGGGACAACGGGAATGATGAGTGATTTTGCGTGAATAAGAGGTCGACATGAAATCATGACAGTGCAGACATATAAAAGTTGAAGTTGAAATCGCTGGTAGGGAAAGGTTTACGGTGAGGGAGGGCTCAACACTGGAAAAAAAGAGAACAGATCAGTGCTTGCCCCTTGCCGAGCGGTCCAGGGTAACCGGTTTGGCGAGAATGAGGCGGCTTGGCCTAGAGACGATCGATGTTGAAAGTTTCATGCATTGACGGAGGCTGAGTAGTTCGCAAAAAGAGGTGAAGAATCAAACGATAGTTGATCCACAACAAGATTGAGTTACTGAGCGAGATGCGGCGGACGATACGGTTGTGGCTTTGACAGTGGAGTCTAGAATATTCAGCTTAAAGGTTGGAGGCGGAGTTTCGGAGGTGCGATCGCCCATTGGTGAGACCTCCAAGTTTATGACTGCTTTCAAGAACGAGGTGCAAATTATATATAGAATGGAGGTGCCAGCCAAGTACGAGTATCTGTGCCAGCTGTAGGCTGATATGGCGAACCAAGAGCTCCGTTCCTTTGAATCAAGCCGAGAATTCAGTGGGGCTACCAACCGGTTTGTTAGAAAAGGAGCCGTAAGGAAGTCGATCGATATGTATCGAAGTAGCTATATATGGAGCAATGGTCGAGCCGAGTTGAGCGAGAACACACCTTATCACTGCTGTCCCCTTCGAGCATTATTAGACAAACTGATTCCATCGGTCTGGAATACCTTGAAAGGGATCGTCATCGTTGTAGCCCCCCAGCATGTTCTAACATGGGCGGGAAGGTACCACTGGTAAAGAATTTGATAAGCATGAGTAAGTTTAACGACGAGGCCAGGTTAGCATGAGATGTTGATTTTGCTCCGACCTCTATATTGATAGCCGGCATCTTCTCTGCTTCCGAACTCTCGTCTTTCAGATGTAATGTTGGTTTGTTTCAACTAATTAAGCACATTTACAGCGTGCCTAGTTATTCTGCACATCTCAAACGATACGTCCTTCCCGGCCAATCACAAAGTGGATTAAACCTCCTCAACCACTCCATACCCAACAAGGTGTTATCGTTGGCCCCCGAAATAACCTTGAACTCAAATTCCCCTTCCCACGATTGTCCAGAATCATCGGTCCCGCGCAGAGCAAGTGTGCCAGCGAATGTTATAGGGTTTCCGCCCATGCCGATACCGCGAGTGAGCCATAGCCCAGTTGTGTCTTTACAGACGTTGTGCTTTGTAGCAAAGGAGATGGAGAGGATGTTGCGCTAGGCGCCGCTGTCGACCAGGACTTGCTTGGTGATCCATCCTCTTGGGGTGAGAAGGGATATGGGAATTAAGATGCGATCCGGGTTCATTACTGGGTTTGAGTCTGAAGTGCTGTGGGTATAATGGTATTGATAGGTTTGCGTGTCAGGTCGGCTGTGCTAGTTGTACTTTGAATGCTTGATTTGAGATCCTTGATGCGAGGATGTATGCATCTTATACGTGGGAGACGTTCTCCTGAGGCAAGAGATTGATTGCGAACTCTGAGACACTCCGAGTTTTTGAAGACAGTCTCATACCTAAAACTGACTCGACGATGCGGCTTTGAGGTTGGTATTCGGTTTGGAGTCTGTCTTCGGCCTGGACTATGTCTTGCCTCAATACCAATATGTCGATATCTTTGCCCTCTGAGACCAACACTGAACACCCAATTGACTGACTTTGCCAATAATCCATTGTTAAGCTGAACCCAGAATAGGTTATATAATTGCTGGCCCATCGTACACAGCAACCATACTCGCCAGATCGAACAATCAACACATAACGATGGCGTGCTACTCACCAACAAGACCACTTAGTGTCCGCGACATGTACATCACGATTCTTTTTCAAACCTCATCCGGCATAATCAGAGCAAGCGCTCTGGTAGACAGCGGATGCTACGCGATGTTTATTGACCAAGACTTTGCTAACAAGCACCGTATCAAATATCCAAAGCCGGCAACTTCGTCGGGCTGCGCTGTTGATGGTACCCGTCTCAGTTACTCGGGCCAGGGAACACACAAAATATGCGCTTATGACCATAACAACAGACTCTCTAGGAACAGATTTAACTTTCAGGTACTGAAAAATTGTCCAGATGCCGTTGTTCTCGGAATGCCATTCCTGAACAAAATAAACCCACAGATCGACTGGGTGAAGAAGACCTGGCACTTACCAGAACAAAAGGCCACTAAGCCGGTAAAGCTCATTGAATCAGAGCATATGGCAGAGCAGAAGACTATTGAACCACTACAGACCATTGAACCGGCAAAAATGACAGAGACGAAAAGGAAAATACTGGTCCCCAAACCGAGAATGTTAAAACTGGCGGTTTCGAACCGCGGCCTAAAACCAAACGGCCGCCAGCACAGCCAAAAATGGCTGTTCCAAAAGCTACGCCAACACCTTCTGCGCTTAAGAGAAAAAGGAGGGTTCAAGAGGAGGATCCTGAATGGGTGCCGGAAAATCAGAGGAGACGTAGAAAATGAGCGGCAACTGGTTGGAATGGTTGGTAATTAAAGGAGGAGCGAAGAGGCGAATGTAGGTGGAAGAACAAAAGACGGACGAAAGCTAAAACAGCAACATACGGTAGACTAGATGTCGAGTCAGAAGAGACCGAATTGGTACACAGTAACGGAAAAGTGAATAACTCAAAAACAACGCTTTTCATCTCATCATGTCAACTATGCGCCTGCTATACAACGCCCATCTGCATCCTTCGTGCCGTAATCTCACTTCCTTCCCTCAAAATCTGTGGCTCCTCTTGTTCGCCGCAGCTCTATAGGCAATCCATCCCACATACGAGCCAAACACCAGTCCACCAAAGAGGAAGAGCTTCACAAAAAACCAACCCCACCCACCACTGCTCGTTGGCGGCTTAGCCATCTTCTGCTTCCGATACTTCTCCGTCTGCTTGCTGGCTGTCTTTCCATTTCCCGGCGTCTGCTTGCCAGCTTTCTGGCCATTTGGCTGCGTGCTATACAAGTTCTTCGACGTAACGGAGATAATGTCGTGATTATCGCTCAACTCTCCAGTCTCAGCACTGAAACCCAAGTATGCGACGGATGGAATCACCGGTGGGTCCTCCTTCTCGAAGCACAGGATCCACTGATCCTCCTGCTTGTACTGCAGCTCGAGCTTCAAGCTTTTGTCCTGGAAGTAAGTTAGGCGTGCCTTAGTTGGGACAGATCCCCCTCTGATTCCCCTCGCCGAGCAGCCGGCAAACTCGTTGGCCTTTCCGTCGTTGTTCTTATCATACGCGGTCTTGCCGTCGCCGTACATGGCCATAACATATGGGAACACCGTGCCTGGTCGGTTGTTCTTATAAGTATCGAAGAAGATTCCCAATCCCTCAAACTTGTCCTTGGAACCGAAGACTGGGCCTGGTTTTGCGCGTTCGCGAATAAGCCACATGGCCATTCCGTCGCCGTGGAGGTTTCCTGATGCTGTACCGTGGATCTGGAACTCAATCTCGATCTCCCAATTTGTTGCTGTGAGGGGGACGCGCGACCAGATGTAGCCCATGCGTGACGGACGGTCGGCCGTCAGGCGCACATATTTGTCTGTCCGTACGATGGCGTCGTCTCCAAAGTCCCACCATCTGCTTTGCATATCAGAGTCGAGGTAAGGTTGTGCTAAGCTGTGAGTGCGGAGCTATGAGCCTATTAGTATACCGATGAGAATGATTGACAACCAATTGACCTACAGGAATGCTTTTGATGTCACTGACTTGCCCAAGCTGAGCTGACACGCCAACGGCGCAAGTCGCTGCCAGCCAAATGGCAGACAGAGACGTTGGAAGCCACATCGTTGTATGCCTGTGGCGTTGGCTTGTGGTTGTGTTCCGTCGATCACACAGAACCAAATACCACTGTTGTTTGTAGGAAAAGTGTCAGACGCGAGTAAACAATGGCACGCTTTGTTGCTGACAGAAAGATATGCGCGTCAACCAGTAGTCTAGCGATGTCGAGCTACAGTGACAGCTGCTAGCAAGGTGTCCTGAATGGAAGATCGTGGCTGACGCTATGGTGGCTGGTCGGGCCCACTCTTCACATGGGCCGGAATCTGGGGAAGACGTGGAGGCCTGCGATTTTAGGCGCGCGGAGGCCGCCCGCCGCCGCATCATCGACTTAACTTTTTGTAGCTGCAAGGTCACAGCAATCATAAACAAGCTCTGTTCACCACGACAACGCCATATTTACCAATCAAGGCACTCTTTCAACCACAGCGACATACGCAAAACGTAAACCAAAATGGACTCTTCCGACCCAAAGACCATGCTCATGCAGCAAGTTAAGCAGGAGGCTGCTCTTAACAACGCCAGACAGTTGATCGAGGTACTTGTCTCCGTTCTCGACGCTATCTGGATCGCGTTAATTGGCTGGGTAGAAATTGAACGAGCACTGCTTCGACAAGTGCATTCCAAAGCCAGGAGCCACCTTCTCTTCCGGCGAGCAGCAGTGCTTCTCAATGTGCATGGAGAAGTACATGGGAACCTGGAACACGGTCAGCAGACAATATGTCGCCAGAATTCAGGCTGAGAGCGGAAAGACTGTCCCGGGAGGCATGTTCTAAGTGCAAAATCGAACTGCGATTGGATTAGAAATGGAGATTTATTACACCTGGACGCATAGCGTGCGTGGTAATATCTAGATGGATTGAGGAATTGAAAGCGAAAGCACGAATACTGCCATGAGCAGTGGCTAGACGCTGTAAGATAGGATGAGCCGTTGGTCAGAAGTTTGGCGCTGAGGCTACGGCCTTGTACTACACATGGGAGGAATCAGGAATCAAGGAACTCTTCCACTCACTCCTACCTCGCACACAACTCGAGACTGCCCCGTGCAACAAGGAAGCGCCCAGTTGGCCAGAGAACTCAAGTTTGAAAACATTTAACTGAGCTATGCTAAGGACTCAAAGCTATGCTTCTGAATTGTAGATTATGCTGGGAACTATCGCCTCTTGATGTCCTACTTGTGATGCCACGGCATGAACTTCCCGTAGAGCAGGACCCCGTCTCGAGCGAGCAGAAACCCCTGGCGATCTACAAACTCTTAATCAGCAGAACGCTGTCATCTCGTGGTGGGAAAGTCTGCCTGTGGACAACCACCTTGGGTCCGTCCTGAGCATTTCATACCTTCTATAGAGCTTGAGCCCATCCGCTCAGTCTCCGGAGCATCTCATAAGCTGACATGTCCGCTATCGTTGCTGCTGACTATAGTTTTGAGGGCGATTCCCATGTTAACCAGTTGGCGAGTTCAGGCGCTCCAAAAAGCATTTCGTGAGCTTTTTGGGGACGACCGCATGAGAGTTATATGGGATACTCCCTGAAAATTGCGTTGAAATTTTTGCCAAATATACTGTACCGGCGGCCGTTTTTCAGTGCAGGACAAGGAGAGTGCATACTGACGGTGACGGCTGACTGGCGCCTTGCGGACTAGGCCTAGTCAAATCTTGATCTGATTGACTTTGCCGATATCCAGTTGTCGGGATGTGCTCGCGCTGGTGTACTGCGAACTTTTTTTCAGTCCCCAGCCGTCCCATTCTTCTTCGCCTCCTCTGCTTTTTTCTTTCTCTGGAGATATCTCTCCTTGGCGCTCATAATCTCGCCCTCGGTCTTCCTGCTCTTGCTCTCCCGCTCGACCTTCCTAGCTTCTTCCTCCTCATCTTCCCTCGCTCTCTTCGTCGCGACTTCCAGCTGAGCTTCCATCATCTTGGTCTGCCTCTCTCTCATCGCCTGCTTACTGCCGCCAGGACCCATAAAGTTGTCCACAGGTCTAAGCGCCGGAGCAGGTGCCGCTTTCCTCGCGTCCATAGCTTTCTTAGCTTGCGGTAGTATGTTCAGTCCACCCTTCAACATCTGTCTCTTATCCACAACCTGCCCCTCGTCGTTAAGCTCAATAACCTCCCTTCCAGCCTTCTCATTAATCTCCCTCGCAATCCTCGCATCCCTCTCCTCCTCAGTTTCATCCACCTCCCCGTCGCCTCCCTCCTTCGGACCCTCCTTAGCCGCCCTCTCGGCAGCCTCAACCATCTCCCTGTGCCTCTTCTCCTCTCTATCCAGCACATCCTTATAAAAGCCCGAGAACCCCTTACTCGTACTCTCCAGCGCTTCTCTCTCCTCCCTTTCCTTCTCCTCCTGCTCCGCATTCCTTGCCTCCTCCTGCTGCTTCTTATAAGCGCCTGTCACAAACATCTCTTTATCCTTATACTCATCCCCTTCCGCCTCGCGTTCCCTCTGCAACTTCCTTTCCTCCGCAATAATCTGATCGCGCTTCCTGAGTGCTGCAGCCTCAAGTAATGACTTCATGTATTTCGGCTTCCTATCCTCGTCCTCCACAGTGACATGCTTCTTTGGCTTCATTGAGTCGTAGACGGCATCGTAGTCATATATGTTGGCATCGAGCGCCTCTGCTGTCTCAGCATTCTTCTTCGAGGTCAACGCTGAAGATAGGTCCCCATATGAATTCGCTCCTGCTTTCGACTTTGGCCCTCTCGAAGGTGGTTCCGTTAAAGGGTTAGATGACGACTTCTTGGTCGTTCTAAGATCGGTATCCGTAGTTTGAACAGGTACGTTTATGCCGCCAAATTCCAATATTGCCTCGCCATCTGACGCCTTATCCTTTTCATTCTCATTCTCGTCGTCGCTGTTGTCCGCCATACGGACCGGTTTGTGTTTTGGCGGCGCACTCGGCGCCTTGATTGGATTTATCTTCGCCAGTGACTTCTTGGTTTTGCTCCGAGGCATATCAATTTCGCCAAACTCTCCGATATCTTCTCCCTTTGCGCCGTTCGAGATGTCGCCTTCATCGTCCGAATCGTTCGCGAACAAGCTAGGTTTGGGTTTAGAAGGCGCAGCGCGCGATGCGAGTGGTTTGGATGTAGTTGCTTTAAATCCAAAGCCAACCATTGTGAATGACTTGCTGGAAAGAATGTGATTGAGTGAGCTTGTAAGTGTTTGGGAAAGTTGGAAAGACGCTGGGCGGATTGAAAGGCTGAGAGCTGAGGGTTGGACTGCCAAATTCTTATCGATAAGACCCGAGTTCCCAGCCTCGCGATACCCATCACAATCGAGACCCAAGGCGGTCGTGGTCGTTAGGGTTGAGCTGTAGCAAACAACCACAACTTCATTCGTTTCCATATTCACAGCCCTTCTCCAGCCGCGGAACTCTGATGTTAAAGTATGACAGAAGTATCGCGACGAAGAAAGGCAACACCATTCTGTAACCTCATCACAACTGCAGCATAAGCAACTATGGAATCAGTTCAAGCCGCCACGGAACATGCAGCGTACGTACGAGCACACGAACGACAACATTCACCATCTCCACGATCACGCTCACCCAACATACCCTCAATGTACGAAGCAGAGAACGACCCTGCGTACAAAGCCTACTTCAGCGCTGACAACACCTCCCGCAATGCCTCCGCATCATCCAGTCGTCCTCAGTCATCCGACGGGATGATGTCTGGAGTAGAGGACTCTTCCGTTCCAGCGAAGCCATCAAAGTTTAGATTCAAAGACGAGTCACAGCACAGATCACGTAGTTCGAAAGATAGGGACGAGGAGCCGAAAAGGAGGCATAGGGAGAGAAGGGTGGAGGAGATATTTGGCGATGAGTCGAGGGCGCGGTCGAGTTCGAAGAGGAAATTCGATGAGAATAGCACACGAGGGCATAGGAGGAGAGGACATGTGGAGGCGGAGAAGACGCATAGGAGTAAGAGGTCGAAGGAAAGCCATGAGCATAATGAGCCGGAGGGCAAGTTTGAGCATGAGCAGGGCCTTGACCCTGAAACAATGTTTAGAGAGAGCCTGTTTGATGCTATGGCTGATGATGAGGGAGCGGCGTTTTGGGAGGGTGTTTACGGTGCGCCTATACCGCCAGTGCCGACTAAGGAGGATCCGATTACTGGAGAGCTTGAGCGGATGACGGAAGATGAATATGCCGAGTATGTGAGGATGGAGATGTGGAAGAAGACCAATCAAGCTAAGCTGGAGGAGATGGAACGAAGGAGGGCGAAGAGAGAGGAGGATAAAAAGAGAACGGATGAGGAGAAGCGGACGCTAAGAGAACAGATGGAGTTCCAGCGGAAGATGGACGAGAGTCTACGGAAGGGCAGAGAAAGGAAAGAGAGAGCGGCAAACGGTGCGGCATGGAAGTCGAAATGGGATGTCTATGAGAAGACTTGGGAGAGCCTCAGGACAAACCCGGAAACGAGTACGAAGATACCGTGGCCTATATACAGCGGGTTCATGAGGGATGTGAATAAGGGCAATATCGAGCTCTTCTTAGTCAATGCGCCGACATCTGGACGTCCTAATCGGGCGGAGCTGGCGAAGGTGCTCAAGGCTGAGAGAGTCAGGTGGCATCCAGATAAGATGCAACAAAGGCTGGGAAAGCTGGACGACAACGTCTTGAAGAAGGTCATTGAAGTCTTTCAGATTGTGGATTGGTTATGGACTGAAAATAAGCAGTATGCTTAAATTTCGATCGCTTAATGTGGGAGAGGTATGGAAGAGGTGCTCTAATCGATTGGCGTGATATGGATACTCGCGCTGGTGGGCGTTCGATCCTAAAACTGTACCAGTCAACGGTTTGTTTGGTGAAGCGATCGTGGATAGCAAGAGGAGACAAGTGGCCGGGAAAGAGATAATTGCTAATGCTGCCACATAAAGCTGGGAAATCATTGCAAGGCGTTTGGGCTGGACCAAGGAAGAGATACCACGCGCCACGGCGCACTTATTGCGAGCTCAAAAAAGACATAACTTGATCGCCATATAGAGCTATTTTGCATCAACATAGAGACCGCAATTAAGGTTGAATCTTCAGACCTCACCATCGTGCTCAGCTCAAGATGGTGCTCTTTGTACCCCACCAAACGATGTCATAGCCTTAGCGGCTCGGGGATGCTGTTGTGGAAATAGTGGATCGCAATAGCCATCCGCTCCCACGCAGTGACGTGTTGGCGAGGGGTCAGTGATGCTTGTGCTTTCCTCTGTGCGCAGAGGACTGAACGTTCCGAAAGCTTTAATTCATCTATACTAGGTTATATCGACCTTTTTAAGAATCGCAGACTAACATTGACCCTTCGTGGTTGCTACACCAATTGCAAAAAAACGAAAGTGAAGACTGCGCCAAGTTCCGATCTCGAATCGCCAGTCCCGCAGTCGACCTTTCCCCCACATCCACAATTGCCCACCACCAACAAGACGTATCCTCGTACCTTTCCTCCGTTATCACAACACCATCTCCCTTTCACCTAAACACTTCTCTTTTCTCGATATCACGTATAAGGAAGTCCTTCTTCAGCATCGAGGTACAAGGCCTCTTTGGTTGCATATTTGCCTTCGCCAGCGCCTTGCGATTGTCCCCAGCTGCATCATCGACCAGCTCTTGGCCGTACCCATTGAAAGCTTATTCTGTCTCGCCAACCTCGTAGCAGTCTAGGTTTCTCGAAACCGCAGCTCGGCTATAGTTTATAAGCACATTCAGAGTTTCTCGCGACTTCGACAGAGGAACTCCAGCCGACGGCATTGCAAAACACGTTCCGACTGTTCTTTCGTCGATCTCTTAGCCAATCATCTCCATAGAGCCATAAACCTCGCGACAAACAAGTCGTCCGATATCTTCAACCTGTTTAACATTGGGGTCCGTTACTCAGCGAAAGCTCTTCCAACGCGAGGATTTGTATGATTGCAATCGAACGCCCGTACGACATCCAGCGGCTACCCGTCTCCCCGTTGAGACATTCTGAAAGAGTGATAGCTCGCCAGCTTAGTCTCAGCTCCATCAAGCTACGGTTGCCCTTGCAAAGCTTCCTTTGATCATCACGGTCCGCAAGCTGCAGTGCTTCAAGGCATTGTCTGCGTTTGACCCCCGATTGGCACGCCAACGCATCCCGGTGCGAAAGACATCCGCAAGCGCGCTTTATGCCGACACTCGGCTTCTTGAAAAAGAAGAAGACGAAGGAGTCGTCACGCAAGGACGGATCGTCTTTGACCACTACCACCACCAATACTAGCAGCAATCGAGCTTCGCCCGTAACTCCTGTGGGCACCTCGTTTTCACCAAACACTTCAGGACAGGGCGCACAGGAGAGCTCTACACCTGATACTCACAACGCCCAAGCCAAATCTGCACAACCAGATTCATCAATGAACCACGGCGCTGGCTATCAACAGCCATACCAGAGTGAACAGAGAAGCAATTCTCCGCATATCTCCAACTTGATCAATCCGCCACAGCATGACGGCGCTGGATATTCCAACCCAGCTGAAAACATGCAGAACCAACAGGCTTACCAGCCTACAAACAGCGGAATAGCTCAAGAGCATGAGCAGCAGCAGCAACACCAGCAGCCACAACAGCAAACGACTGTCCGTGCTACAAAAGGCAAATACAATTTGTCGGACTTCGAGATCAAGAGGACACTTGGTACTGGTAGTTTCGGTCGTGTCCATCTTGTGCAGTCAAAACATAACCAGCGCTACTATGCGGTGAAGGTGTTGAAGAAGGCCCAGGTGGTCAAGATGAAGCAAGTGGAGCATACGAACGATGAAAGGAGGATGTTGCAGGAAGTGAGGCATCCATTCCTGATTACATTGTGGGGAACCTTCCAGGATTCCAAGAACATCTATATGGTTATGGACTTTGTAGAGGGTGGTGAGCTCTTCTCGCTGTTGAGAAAGTCGCAGGTATGTTGTGCACAATTGATACTGCATGATTGAAGTGGGATGCTTACACCGTTATAGCGCTTCCCTAATCCAGTCGCCAAGTTTTACGCTGCTGAAGTGACGCTTGCACTCGAGTTCTTGCATTCCAAGGACATCATTTATCGCGATCTGAAGCCTGAGAACTTGCTCCTCGACCGCCATGGTCATCTCAAGATCACGGATTTCGGCTTTGCCAAGCGTGTTCCAGACATTACCTGGACGCTTTGTGGTACACCAGATTATCTCGCGCCCGAAGTTGTATCATCAAAGGGTTACAACAAGTCTGTCGACTGGTGGTCGCTCGGTATCTTGATCTTCGAAATGCTGTGTGGTTACACCCCATTCTGGGACGGCGGCTCACCAATGAAGATTTACGAGAACATCTTGAAGGGACGGGTCAAGTACCCACCTTACATCCACCCTGATGCAGTCAATCTTCTCCAGAGGCTGATTACGAGCGATCTTACCAAGAGACTGGGTAACTTGCATGGAGGCGCTGAGGATGTGAAGAACCATGAGTGGTTTGCGGAGGTTACGTGGGAGATGTTGGCTAAGAAGGATATTGATGCGCCGTACGTTCCACCCGTCAAGGCTGGTGTCGGTGATGCGTCGCAGTTTGATAAGTATCCGGAGGAGACAGAGCAGTACGGGCAGATGGGCAATGATGAGTGAGTACTTCTGGTCAGTATGTGTGAGAAATGGAGGCTAATATATACTCAGGTTCGGACACTACTTCACGGAGTTCTAAAGTGGTGTGCTGGAGGAGGACTGTTTTCTTTTTGGGATTTGAGAGGGCCTGCATAGCATGATACCTCGCAGATGAAGGTGATTGCTTGGCGTGGATGGATGATGAAAGGCTTTGAGGCGGATGGAATGAGGCGAGAAGTAATGTGTCAGGACTGAGGAGGATTGGAGTTTATTGGGTTGGATGTATGTCCTAAAGACACTTATCACTATCCTACCTTTATGCTTTCAGACCCTCCGAAAGCGAGGTGAAGACTTCGATTGCTTGGATCATTGTGCGTACAGTTGCTTTTTCCAGCTTGACTGTTAAAAGGGCAAGTGGCTTTCTGAAACTAATGCTCGCCGCATTTAGACAGTAGCGGGCTATTATCAAACCATTGAATTTAGGGAAAAGAATGCCTGTGTACAAGTGACAACCCATTGTGCCTGTTCTCGAATGTTCTCAGAGGGATAACTAGAAAACTGACCGCTTACGATGAACCGATTGAAGGGCTAGCTTACAGGGTCTCACTCTCAGCATCGCCATTACTATCATCATTTGTCTCTCCATGCTCATCTCTCATCTTCCATACAGCCCTGAGTACACAGCTAGCCACCTAACTCCCCCCATTGACCAGGACGGCCAGCGCAATGAGGAGAAGGGTTACGACGCTCATGATGCTTCTTTGTCGTTTTTGTGCAAAAGCCGAGGGAATGCTGAAATATCGCGATGTGGGAAACTGAGGAAGAGTTTCAGCTTTCAGTTGAAGAAGGGTCGCACAAAATGAAGCGTTTCGATGGTGATTAGATGTTTCATGCAGGTCGAGTCATGAGTCTCACCACCTCAGGGTTGTTGCTTGTACTCTGTGCCGCTTCAATTCACTTTCTCTCCAAGAAGGTCGGATCTCTTGGAGCAAACTTTATATAGGAGAGGCCAACCCTCTAGCATCACTCCTCGTTTTCCCATGTCGAAATTAATAGCATCACCCCCTTTTCTCACAGCCTCATGATCCAGCCCAAGTTCGTTTCCAAGCTGGCGGCAGAAATTGGATTAAGCTGTATCGCGGGTTTCCGAGCTTCTAGCCACAAATACACAGCTACCATGAGCTTGAATTACACACTGTTCTATTCCGTTATCTATAACCTCTCTTCGTCAGGCGATGCTTTGGTTCCATGGTTAGCGGCGTATTTGGCTTTGCGGCGTGCAAGCTGCTCCGGCCAGGGAAGGTTGACTTCTTGTGGTTCATAGTGGGTGCGAGGGCGGAAGGTGGAGGATTTAGCTGCACGATCTATGGTGTTTCAGCCAGGCCAAGGTAATAGATTTGTAGCCGAGCAGTGTTTGCGTTCATTGTTGTCACTTAGTTATTCTCCACCAGAAAATTCATGTGAGGATAGTTCAACCGTTTAAGAGTAGTATTGTACACCTTGGATTTCCTAGTAACCATCCCCATATACCAGCACTCAGTGTAAAGAAGAAGAATGCGAATACCATAAGTACAGCCTTAATGTGTGGGTCAATATCTTCATATTTCTCATACAAAAGACCGCTTTCACTGTTGGTTGGCGCGCGAAGAAGTGAAGGTGGGTTGGTAAGGACTCTCAGCAAGGAATTGGTTAACATGTCCTACGATATTTCTCCATATGCAGCTCCATAGGAAAAGGCAAATCAAATGATCTATCCACAAGCAAATACGCTGAAGTTTGTTTGATGTCGGGACCTCATTGGTCAGTTCAGAGCTCCACGTCTAGGCCCCTAAACGCGTTCGAGTTCGCTCTGGGTCTTCTCGCTGAGTTTTGTAAGCTATCGACAGGCGATGGCGGGTCCGTGTTGGCCCTTGATTGTCATATAAACGGGATCCACACCTTGGTCCTTCTCTTGTAGTCCACATATTCTGGACCGAAGAACTTGATCAGATATTTCTCTTCTCCTGCAATTTGTCAGTCATCATTTCCGCATAATATATTCGGCATGGCAACTTACCCTCAATTCTGCGCTTGAAGAATAGCCACAACACGACAGCATATCCAACGAAGCACACAGTATTTCCAAGCATGAACTGTGTTCCAAGTCCCCACCAGAAGAAGCCAAAGTATGATGGGTGGCGAGAGATCGAGTACACACCATGAGTGATCAACTTATGAGTCTGCTGCTTCCTCATCTGCACAATATGGTTGAAACTCTGCCCAGCTTGAATCATAGCCAGACTTCTCACGAATTGGCCGACGAAGATAAGTGTCAGGCCAACGATGACGCCAAACTTAGAGTCCCATTCTGGGACTTTGATCGACATAGTTGGTACCCAGCTGAAGAAACCGATTGGCAGAGGGGAGCCGTAGACGCGGAGAATGTTTGTGACCAGACACTCGATCAGCGCAGCGGTATGGGCGAAGGTATAGGCGCTACCATTTTGACTGAGCAGGAAGCTGGAGATGGAAGCGTTATGCGTGTTGTATCTCGCCGTGGTCCAGAATTCGAGGAAGTGGAAGGTGGCTAACGTCGTAATAAAAGCCGGAATTCTCCAGAAGGGAATTGGATTGACGAGGACGAAGTAGCCGGTTAGCACCAGCGCGAGAGTGCCGACTTGTCCCAGGATAAAAGAGCGCAGGGCGATGCCGGAAAGAGACTTCGACTGGGATGGATAGTATTGCTTCTCGCACATATCCAGAGCATCGAGTGTCTCTGCTAGGCGGGAGGTGTTGACTGTGAAGCCGTTCCTATTGCCGCTGAGGGAGCCAATGCCACCGTTTCTCAGCATAGCAACAGGGTTTGGTTGGCGAGTTGAAGTGGTGGCCGAGTTATTGTCGGAGAAACTCGCCGTATCCATTATGTTTGGTGCATCCAAGATTGGCGACCCGCCATTCGTGGTTCCATGCGCTGAGGCCATCTTGAATTGTACTCAAGCTGAGTCCGAAATGAAGACTGATGCTCAAAGCTATTGGGAGGATGTGTGAAGTTTAGGCGATGTACTCGAGTAAGCAAGAAAACCTGCTTACCTAGCAGGCCATATTAAAAAGAAGGATAAAAGACAAAGAAAAAGTTTAAACGAGCGAAAACATAAGTAGGCGAAACTTTAGTATTGTTCTTGGGAATATGAGAGCTCGACTGGCGGAAAGGGACAAGGCTGAGTGAGGTGTGATGCACAGACCAAGAGGACAATCCCATGTTTGCTAGCGTCCAAAGGGTGACGCGGGGATGACGGCGCTAGGCCGGATGGGACAGCTTCGTTTAAACTGGTTATACTTCGGCGTTTCTTGGTATGGACATGGGCTAGGAACAAATACGAGCAAACAAAACAACACCGGAAATAAACAGTTTGCGATTTTTGAAGCACTCATATAGATATTCTTAGCAACAATCATGGGCACAAAACTTGACGAAGATGAGAACCAGAGAAAGATGCTGAACGGGGAGCTCTACGTAGCTTTTACCCCGCGCCTCACGGCTCTCAGGAAGAGGTGCCATTATGCGTGCAACAGATTCAACAACGCTGGCGAGGTTGATAGAAGACACTTGGTAGAGCTTTGGAGGGAGTAAGTGCCCACTAGTCTTGCTATTCTCTACCGAACAATGTTTTCGTCATAGGATTTCGAAAATAGCACTGAATGTGTGCTAACATTCAGTTAGTGTTCTCAACGACAAGACCCCTCTCCCGCCACTGGCAGCTACTCCAGAAGAGGATCAACTCCTCTTCTCAAACGAGGCATGGATTGACGGACCAATTAAGGTAGACTATGGCTTCAACCTGAAGTATGTTATTACAGTTGGTTCAGCAACAGCCCACTAACCAGTTGACACAGACTCGGCAAGGACGTTTATATCAACTTCAATGCCATCTTTCTGGACACATGCCAGATCACCATCGGCGATCGCACATTGATCGGGCCAAACTGTGCCTTCTACGCTGCCACCCACCCCCTTGATCCATTCTTGCGTAATGGCACTCAAGGTCCGGAACTCGGCGCCCCTATCACTGTTGGAGAGGATTGTTGGTTCGGCGGCAATGTCGTGGTTTGTCCTGGTGTCTGTATTGGTCGTGGTGTTACCATTGGAGCTGGTAGTGTGGTTACGAAGAACGTCCCAGACTTCGTCGTGGTAGCTGGCAACCCAGCGCGAGTGATCAAGAAGATCCAACTGATTGCTCCGGATCCGCTGTTCGAGGAGGCCCGTGGAGCAGGAGTTCCGATGAAGCAGGATGCCGCGAAAATGGAGGAGAAGCAATCTAATTAGGTTTACAAGCCTCCTCCGACCGTAAACGATGATAGAGTCAGGACCAGGACGTTGATCAACGACCAAGTGAATGGAATCCAGGTTGACATGCGGAAGTACCCAGCGTTATAGACAGCGCCTAGACTATAGAATGTCAGCATTATCTTTGAAGATCGACTCGTTCAGTACTTACATCAAGCCCACAAAGCTACCAGCAAGTAACGCTTCAATGCCAGCTATTAACGCGCATGCAATTGGTATGATCCACACCCACTTGAATGCTCTCCTTCCCTTCCCAATTTGCATCAGCATCGCAAAAGCTGCGGTAGCTGCATGAAAACCAGCATATATGATCAACGTCCAGAACAGCGTAAAGCGCCATATGTCTTCGGCAAAGTATAGGTAGTTCGCCACCCCAGGTTTGACATCGAATGGCCAATAAAGGGACGGGAATTTTGGAGTTACATAGTCGAGCGGCGCGGGGTTAGAGATGCGAGTACTAGCCACGTTAGTCATTTTCGCGTAAAGCGCAATGAAGGGGGACCTACTTCGCTCCAGACATGGCTAAGTGGTGCGCAAGATCATGGCATTCTTATAGTGTTATGGTTTCTGGAGCTCTTCTATCGCGACTCGATAACCACCGAGGTTGCGCTTTTTTCCCAATGCGGTTAGCGACCCCTGTTACACAACCAGGATCGCTGCAACCTGCATGGGTCGGGGAAAAGGCTGAAGAGCCTCGGCTGCCACGAGCTCCCTCCAGACATCACTCCCGTCATCACTTTCTCTTCATCCGTCGCCTTCATATTGCGTGTGGCATCTTGTTTACGATCAGAGCTGTCGACATACAGCTGCTATCAAGATGTCTCCAACAGATTCCATGCTCAAGACGGTTCTAGAGGCCTATCACAGAGAGCACGATCCGTCCTTCACACCTAAGATTCTCGGCTCGACCGTTTCGCTTCTCACGACGCTTTCAAATCCTCTCAACGTTCACCTTCTCACCTCGCAGCTGCTACGATCGCCAGCAGTCTGGTCAGGTGCGTCAGAGGATGCAGGCCTTTGGCTTAAAACCATCAGTGTTTTCAACAGCGCATCGATCACTGTTCGGAAGCAGAACGAAGGCAATGATTCATCATTATTAGGATACCCGAGACCGGGAGGAGGCTTGAAAGTTGATGAATGGGTGATCGCGGTTGTGAAAGGGTGTGATGAGCACAGTGAACGCTGGCAGCACTGCTTAGTGCTCGCAGGTATACTGCTTGGGATGGAAAGTCAGGATGCGAGAGGAATGTCTAGAGGCATGCGCGCGAAGGTCGAAGGAGCTCTCGTTATGGCAGCGAACACGTCACTGGCCATCCCTACCGTCGCAAATATTGCCGTTGTACTAGCACTTAACCACGCTTTCGGGGTGCTTTCGGAAGACGCCAAGAGGATACTTGACCACGGCCAGCTTGGCCATGTCGCAATCGAGGCCACAATGGGAAACTACGGGTTCTCGATGGGCAGCTTTATTGGATCAATCAAGACGGATATGCGATATACTAGGGACAACAAAGTCGACTGGGTCGAGAAATCTGTCGGCTACCAGCACCACGTCAAGGGTATCCAGGCTAGACCGCTGGTCGCATCTATGGGCGGATTAGCAGTGCTCACCGCCTACTGCGTCGACCACTGTCCACCCAACCACTTTCTATTCCACGCAAGTGTGTCAAGCTTACATGCCTTCTCACGCTCGGTCGTTGACAACTGGCGGGCAAATCCATTGTCAGTAATCGATCAGAGCGAGCTTCAGGCCCGTCTGACACCAGAGACTGCTCGCGTCACATATCCTGCCTTAGTCACACTTCTCAAGTCTATATTGTTCACCACCGTGCTAACCCTCAAGTCGTTCACATCTCGATTTGTTGCCGAACCCTATCTATCTATTCGGTCGCCTGATGTTGCGTTTCAACAGCTGCACGCGCTTTACAACCTCTACTTTATCACCATGCTGATCGGTTCCGGTCACTTTAAAGAACATGACTTCGTTTTCTCGACGTCGTTAGATATGCTTTCTCAAAGGCCTGCAAGCGCACAGCAATTTCTACACACCATATTCCCAAAGCAGATTGGCTCAATACCATACTCGGCCTTAAACCGCACACTCGACCTCTTCTACCTCAACACGGCCGAGCACTTCCCAATCCTCTTCACACCAACCCAGACAAAAACTTTGCTTCTTGACGTAGCGTTGCCATACACCACGTTCCCACTAAAATCAGGTATCCATCCAACACCAACCATGGCACAGCTCTTTGAAGCCGCACATTCTTGCACACTCGCCGCCTTCGCAGCTCCAAACATGGCCGACCTGGCAGCAAAATCCATTCCCCACTACGCATCAATACTCTTCACTTCCTTTCCCGTCAGCCTGAGCGTCAGACAATTTAGATATGGCTTCAAGGCCTTAATACGGATCAGCACTCCACCTTCCAGAGTAGCAGAGATATCTCCGTTGGTCGCCGAAGAGCTATTGGAGTTCATGCGGATAAGAGCCGAGAGTGCCAGTATCCACCCTGTCCGCCGACAACCTCTTCCAGGACAACCAGGCACAGGCCAACCTGAGACAGAAGCCCAAGGCGAAGAGCTGAGTGAGCAGGCTGCATGCGTCATGGCGCTTGTGGATTCGCTGTCGTGCCTAAGTCCACGACAGTTGTTTGAGTGGTTGCCGCTGGTCGCTGAAGCTGTTAATTGTATAAGCGACCAGGCTATGAGGGCAAAATGCACGCAGGAGATGTGGAATGTTATGGAGGCCGGTGAAATGGACGTTGATCGTTCGGCGGCTTGTGTTGCTTGGTGGACCACGAGGGGTGGGAGGCAACAGTTGTTGCATGGGCAGAGGAGGGAAGATTTAACTACGATGAGTGGTGCGCTGCATGGAGGGGATGGGATGAGTCGTCTGTGAGTAAAAGCATCATATGGAGCTACTTAATCGCAGCGAGGGAACTAGCACTAGCGTAACTGGCAGTGTTGGGTTGTGGAATGAAAGGGTATACCCAGAGTATATGGGCCATAGTGAGTGTATAAGATTAATCAACGAATTGGATGTATGACCATTCGATCCACGGAAAATTCTCCATCTGCCACATCGAACGGATTTATTTTGCAGTAAATCTTAGTTTCATGAAGAGATGTGCTTTTTGGCAGACGAATCGATCGGCATTGCCGAGTTGAATACAGAAGGATTGGGTGTGAAACACACGTTTAATTCATGAGCTTAAAAATACGAAACGCGTCGAGTAGCAAAAAGATCTGCATTATTTGGGATCTTGGTCTTGTGGTGAGGCGTGCTCTTTGACCGCTAATGCATCGGCTGTGCTGACTTAAATATGAAAAGGTTCTTTGCGGGAGCAAAGTCGCATCTGCTCGGCAATATTATTATTTTGATTTCCGCATGTGCGATAGTTCGGTTGTGCACTGGTTGCGCTTGTCCCATTGATCTACAAGAGGTGACAGAATAGCTGTGGTAACTCATATTTCGACGAAAACATCCTGTACAACCTTTTGACGAGAGCTCAATACACACAACATTTTACACAACATTTCACACCACATTTCACCTTATCAATCAGCCATACAAAATGTGCCCTACTACAGCTACACACTACAGCGCCTGTAACCACCACACCATGTACACAGCCCTACAATGATCAAGTACGACTTAATCTCATACTTATCACTCAATCCACGATCGTAATGAAGGTATAAACCTCGTCATGAAGGAGCATGATTCCGTGCTTGGTGGGTGGCCCCCCTCTAAGCATCTTCAACCACTTCGGATGAGCCGGGAAGCATCCACCAGCACCTTGCATCGGCTTGACCAATATCGCAGCGAGGCCATCTTTCGATCTTTCGCTAGGGCTTCGTCTCAAAAAGGTCAACGTAGTCGTTGTATTTCGCCACGATGAAGTCACCATCAACTCTCATTGGGTCGTTCTCCTTTATCGGAGGGCCGAGCACATTGCCATGGTAATCGCAGGTGAGGACGACAGTTTTAACCCCTGGTAATTGAACGCTTTCTATACTCTGGACTCCTCATCATCCTCAAGCACATCATTCGTATCCTCAGCGCTCAGCCACCCCTTACCTACACAATATTTCCTGATATCCTCAGCACTTGAAAAGCCTCCATCTTCAACCTTCCTATCCGGATCGAGCCTCTCCCTCAACTCCTTCGTCTCATCCTCAAATTTCGCCTTCTCCTTGTTGCCACCCTTGAACTCCTTCAGTATGAAGGTAAGAGCATAGTAGATCCATATCACATTCGTAAATGGATGGAAGTCCTTCCATTCTAGCTCTTTGTCCCAGCTAGTATCAACATCATCTGTCAGTGGATGATTTAGACCTTGGTGGCGGAAAAACGCCCAGTTCTTCATGCGCCGATACATTTGATGTTGCAGCATATCCGATTCGTAGAACAGCTCCTGGTTCTCTTCGAGGTTGAAGGCGAGGATTTCATTCGTATGTATGTTTTCCGCTCTTGATAGAGTGTAATCCAGAATAATGATCTCCAGTCCCGAATACCCAAACTTATGATCAGGACTGGACCCCCCGACTTCTCCTACCGACGCATCATTCATAGGTAACGGCCGTGCAGGTCTCACCATCTTAACACAAACATTCCCCTCATGCAAGTCCCTATGCTCAAACCCACAGTACCCTTCTCCAGTGCTCAGCGCCAGCACAATGCCAAGGGAAATATCCCACAACTCCGCCACACTCTTTGACACAAAATGCTCCACATCGATTCCCGCATCTCCAAGCTCCAGAACCAGGAAAACAGCCTCCTTGTTGTACTTCGCCGGGTGCGGAAACGTGCTGTTCGCCTCTCCTTCCCCGGTCCCTTCGCCATCCTTGTCCAGTAGCGGCACGCCCCCATCATGCGCCTCCCAGGCTGCGACCACACTCTCTGGTGGCTTGCTGCTGATGAGGTGCATATCCCTGAATACCAGGAAGCCGGGTATGTCGGCCATCAAATCCATAATCAAGACTTCACTTATAACACTCTCCACGGTACACGCAGTTTCTCTCCTCGATCCTGGACCGGATGGTGGTTTCAAAGCCATGACTTTGAGAATCGATGTTCCCCAAGGATTCGTCACTTTATATACCTCTGCATAAGAGGACTCGGCAATCTTGAGGAGGGACCAGGAAGGGTCGAGAACGGAGTTCCAGTCTTTGATTTGAGGGCGTGGGTTGCCGTTGCTCTCGTAGGCGTCGAGGAGGGGTGTGAGCCATTCGAGGCGGCTGTCTGGAAATTGGGATTTGCTGCTTCGGCCGCCGCGAGTTTGGCGAGTAGACACCGGTGGTTCTGACGAGCTTGGTGCCTTTCTTCTACGTGGTGGGCTGGCAGGCTGGGAAGTTGGATTGTCGATATTGAGAGTGTCAAGGGCGGCTGTAATGTCGTCGAGAGTGTCTGGTGTCGATGCGATGACGACCGTTGCACCTGGCTCCTCCACCTTCTCCTCGTTCTTCACATTGCCTTCCTTGTCGCTGCCTTGATCATCTACCTCTGCCTCGACAGTCGTCCGACGATCCTGAACAGAAACATTGTCCCCTTGGTCATCAGTAGACTCTGGGGTCACAGGATATCCCGTAGCCACTCTTGTCTTTTCCTCGTTTTCCTGCTTCTCCTCCTTCTTCTCGATTACATCTTCAACCATCGCCTTCACCTCGTCATCTGTAATCTCTAATCCATCATCGTTGAACTTGGTCATCTTGCCCATCTGCTTCGCCTTCATTGGACTATCAAAAAGGTGTCCAACTTTGCTGGGTCCATTCTTCTTCCCATAGGTCTTTGCTACCTTCTTTTTTGCTGTATTCATCTTCTAACAGCTCATTAGGATCGATCTTTGAAGAGTGTTGCTTTCGAGCTCGGTGTAGCTTTCTCTTGATGTGTAAAAGGAGTAAAGGAGGTAGAGGCGCCACACGTGACAAGCACAAAGAACGAAGACGAAACCAGAATAACGAAGTCGACGGTGTTTTATGCCTTCTTATTCTTATACATGAACATAAGAAAGAAGTTTACTCACCGACGTTTGCTGTGTCGTTGCCGCTGGCTGTTACACTGTTCTCATGTTCGTGTCGACAAGCAAAACGTTAGGCATGAACGGTTGGCATGGGAACCCCACGGTTAAACATTGATCCGATCTTTCCCCTTTCTCACGTTTCTACTGGCAGCCGAGTTTCAAATATCAATGTTATTTTCTTGCAAGAAACAAGTATTTAGATGATATCTTTTAATGCTTATAATGACTAATGAGCTACTCGATTCGTCATCAGAGATTTGAGGACACATATTGGAAGGCGTAAAAGTGGCACCTTTGGAAAGTTCTCAGATTGGGTGGCACTTCGGCAATTTACCGTCCTATAATACAGCGTATATTTCTCTTTTCCTCACGTCGCTATATCGTTAATGCCCCCAAAATCTCCACTACTGATTTTACACACGCCCAGTGACATGTCTCATCAACTGTCCCTCTCACCGTGCGTGCCTTTCACCACCGATGGCTCACACATCTACCTAGGAGGTTTGAACTTCCCCTGCATCATCTCCATCCTCAAACTTTCCTCCTGACTCGGCAACGGTCCCCTCTTCCTAATACTCCCGTCCTTCGGTGACTCCACCATGCGATTAGCCCTCTGGTGTTCCGGCACAAAATTCGTTCCATTCGGGAAGAAATCTACGGGTGGGGGCGGGAAACTCTCGGCCGATGATCCGACTAAATGGGCAGGCTTGTTAGCTGAAAGAAGTTCATTACAGTCCGGTTCCGGTACATCATCGTAAAAGTCAGCAGAAAATTCGCCGGGAAAACCAGAACCAAATTGAAGGGAGAAGTCGACGGAGCGCCGTTTGTTCTTCTTCTTTTTGCCATTCTTTTTCGAAGGGGAGGAGGAACGCTCAAGGGGAATAACATTGGGGTTGGAGGCCGTACCAGGGAATGGAGGGGGGAAATTGTTTCCAGATGGGTTGGGTGGGAATTGGAAGCCGGGTGGTGGGCGCGCGATGCCGGAGCCCGGTGGTGGGGGTGGTGGGATGCCGGCTGCTTTCATCATTTCTTGGAGCTGCTCGAAACTTGGGGGGTTATTCGGATCCAAGCCTAGAGCCAATGGGTTCGGTGGTGGTGGGAAGCCGGCCCCAGATGGGAAAGGCGGTGGTAGTCCGCCAGAAAGACCTGGGAAGTTTGGCATCGGTGCTGGTGCGTTTGAGAGACCTGGTAGCCCGGGAATTGACGGTGGTACCTGACCCATGCCTGGGATGCCTGGGAATCCGGACTGTTGATTGCGGTCTTCTGCCGCTTGGTCTTCTAAACCACGAGCCTCGTCTTCCGTTTCCTGCTCTTCGTCTTCAATCTTCTTCTGTCTCCAATGTCTGCGATCCCACGTGCCTTGTGCTTCCGCAGCTTCTTCGCCTATATGATATCTGTCCTTGAGAACTGTCTGGTCGCCCGGACGAGCGCGGGTCCAGAAACGTGTTAGTCTGTCGTTAGAGCCTGATGCGAGGATGTGGCCGAGAGGATGCCAGTCCAGGGACCAGATGGCAAAGTCATGCGCATACTGCATTCTGTGCGCAGGGTAGATAGTCTCTGATGGTGCGGTGGCTGGATCCGCTGCGTCACAAACAGGAATAGATGGGGCCTGACCGGCTGGAGTATGTGGTTCGTCAAGAAGATAGTGAAACATCGACCCATCTGAGCCACCGGTAGATAGCATGTTAGAATGGATAGGATGCCATGTCATGGTCGAGACGTCCTTCTCATGTCCCTTGAGCAGACAGATGTCGCGCATCATTCTGAGATCAAAGACTCGTGCTGTTTGATCGCGAGCAGATGTTGCAAGGCACATGCCGCGTACGCGCTCGAAGATAGTTTTGGTGATTGTGTTCTTATGGCCGTGCAAAGTTGTGAGACAGCGGCTCGTGCGTGGATCCCAGAGTTTGACGAGATGGTCTTTTGAGCCCGAGACAATGAGGCCTTTGGTTGGGTGCCAGTCGACAGACTTGGCATCCCATCCATGGCCAGTTATGGTAGATTCCTCGACACCTTCTGCGAAATCGAATATTTTGAGGGTGGAATCGTCGGAGGCGGTGACAAATTTGGAGTCGGTAGGTGAGAACGCCATGTCGCGGATTGGATCGGTATGGCCTTGAATGATTTTGACGTTGTTAAAGTTGGGTTGCCAGTACTTGATGATGCCCTCATGGTCAGCCGATATCAGCCAGTCGCCATTTTGTGAGTACGACAAAGCTCTGATTGCTACATCATGAGCTTGTTGGATGGTCTCAAAGTTGAAGCCGGTGCCGTTCCACAGCGTGAACTCGCCACTACTCGACGCCGTGAGAAGTCTTCTTCCTTCTGGCGTCCATCTGACGACGTTTACTGGATGCTTGACTTTGTTAAGGGAGGAATGCAGGTGGTGAGCCGGAATAGTGTCTGCTGCATTACCTATTCTCGCCAAAGGTGGTAGCATCTGTTTTAAGTCAGCCAAGGTATATGACCCAAGGGCGGGGCGCCCACGTCGACTATATAACTCGGACTTGGCCGCTCCATCTCGCCTTGATAGCGCGCCTTAAATCGAGGCTGTCGATTTTGCATCCAGTGCACCATAGTTGCTCCATAGTCTGTGACGGGGCCTGTAGACGATATTAGCATTATACTCACATCGACGTACTAAAACCAGTCCGTCTCATGACAGGCATGACGAAAAGGATTTGTGAGCGATTCTAGCAAAGGGATGGCTTTCGTAATCCGTATTTGGAAGCCCAAGGAGTGTGCCAAGGAATCCGATCGTCCATCATTAAGTATCTCTTCTCCAATGGACTGTGCTTGACGTGAACGTAGTGAGAATGGACGAGGATTGGATTCTAAGGTCACCGGATGAAGGATCCGGAGGTCGCCTTCTCCAGCGAGAATGGGAAAGTGTCGTTTGGCGACGCAAAGGAGGGTGCAACATGAAAGAATAAAAGCCGATAGATTGTAGACTTCTACAGGATGTGTGATAGTCTACCCCAGCAACAAAAGGCTTCCGCAACTTACGTCTTCCACGGCCACGACCATAACCTCTTGGTTCTCCTTCATACCCGCCGCCTCCTCCACCGCCACCTCCGCCGGCGCCCCAATCACCTCCTCCACGCGGCTCATACGCCATTCTCGGAGGGACGATTGTGCCAATGGCACTTGCCTGATATCGACTTTATGCGGTCTAATAACAATGTCGCAACTAGTGTTGTGCCACTCTTTTGTCGTCCTGTCGTTCGTTGTTGTTGTCAATGATTGACACTTAGAAACCACGCTTGGTCACGGGTTGTCTCTTGTTTAAGCGCGATGGCTTCGATAGCTTTGTCTTGGAGACGCGCTGCAGCGCTATTGATGGGTAACTTGACAGGGTTGATCGGAAGCGGAACAACCAAATCGCCGAAATATTGCAGGGGGGCATTATCACATGCAATATGTGGCTGAACAGCTGTGGCTGGTTATCGTTATCCTCCCTCATGCTGGCCGCTGTGGATTCTTATCCTCGCCTCGCCTCGCCTCGTAGCCATGAATCAATAGATCTGCATGGCCATCAACCTAAGATGCCATGGCATACGCGACGATGGAGAACAATCCCGTTCCCGTCCATTGACTGTTTTCCTTTCTCCTCACTGCCTCAGTTGATTTCCTACACGACTCTCATTTCATCATCTTCCACTTTCATCAGCCGATTCTCCTTTCTTCCCCTCTCCGCGCTTCAATGCCTATTCCAGACCAAAGCGCATCAAAATAGCCCCACAAGGCCGACAGTTTCTCCCCGAGAAACGGCCAAGCGAAAGCTGGCCAGCGCCATTTCACACCAAGTCGCGGCCACCCTGTCATTAACGCGGGACCATCCGGATGGGCAAGGTCCAGAAATAAACTGTCAAGTATAAGGAGATCCGCACTGTATTTAGGGACGAAGCTGTCGCAAGCTGCCAATTTTGGATGAAAGCAGCTATCGTATACCCACAATGGCCGAAGCCATACTAGACACCTCCACTGCCACCGGCCACGGCCTTGAGAGCAACGGCCTGAAACAACGAATTGTCAATGGCATCGACAATGGCAAGGTTAATGGGAACTACGCCAATGGCCACATTGTGCAGACAATGACAGAAGAAGTCAAAGCTACAGAACATTCGCCCAAGAAAGTGCGCATAAAACGAAAATATCGACATGTCGCAGCTATACATGCTGAGCCAAAAGCTTCATGCTTGAGCCATGATGCAGAAGTTACACCCAGTTTCGTGGGCTTCAGAAACCTCATGGTTCTGGTGCTTGTAGTTGGGAACCTTCGCCTGATGATTGAGAACTTTAAGAAGGTGAGCGCTAACCGGTTAGCATATCCAATAACCATCTAACAAAAACCAGTATGGAGTTCTCATCTGCATGCGCTGCCACAACTACCAACGACAAGATCTCATCCTCGGCATCGCCCTCTTCCTCATCATACCATGCCACCTCTTCATAGCCTACATAATCGAGCTCGCTGCCGCCAAGTCTGCGCGCGCACAACGCCTTCGCTCACGACGACGCTCTGGCACCGAGACGCCGACGCCATCCGCAGGCGAGGCTGCGAAGTTCAAAAGAACATGGAAGCTCGTCGCATGGAGCCACACCATGAACGTCACTCTTGCATTAGCGATCACATCCTACACTGTATACTACCACGTCCACCACCCCTTGATTGGCACAACAGCCGAAGTCCACGCCATCATCGTCTGGCTCAAGACTGCTTCCTACGCCTTCACCAACCGCGACCTCCGCCACGCGTACCTCCACCCCTCGCAACGCATCGAGGATTTGCTACCAGAGATATATGCTTCGTGCCCATATCCGCAGAACATCACCCTCGAGAACCTCTGCTATTTCTGGTGGGCGCCGACGCTTATATACCAACCGGTTTACCCGCGTTCCCCAACCATCAGATGGCCATTCATCGTCAAGCGCCTCCTCGAGATCTGTTTCCTCTCCGCCTTCATCTGGGTCGCAAGTGCCCAATACGCCGCGCCCGTCCTCCTCAACTCCCTGAACACCATTTCCTCTCTCTCCTTCCTTGGTATCGCTGAGCGCGTCATGAAGCTCTCCACTATCAGTTTAGTCGTCTGGCTAGCGGGTTTCTTCGCCCTCTTTCAGAGTTTCTTGAACGCCCTGGCAGAAATTACGAGGTTTGCTGATAGGGATTTTTATGAGGACTGGTGGAACAGTCCCTCGGTTGGTGCATATTGGCGTACCTGGAACAAGCCCGTCTACCAATTTATGAAGCGTCACGTTTTCTCGCCCTTAATTGGTAGAGGATGGTCACCATGGTCGGCCTCCGTCGCTGTTTTTTCCCTTTCCGCCGTCCTACACGAACTGTTGGTGGGCGTGCCGACGCATAATGTTATTGGTGTAGCTGCAGCGGGCATGTTGTTCCAGCTCCCGCTGATAAAGTTGACGCAGGGGTTGGAGAAGCGGAAGGGGCAAAATTGGAAGATGGTTGGGAATAGCGTGTTTTGGGTGAGTTTTGTGCTGGTTGGACAGCCGTTAGCGGCGTTGTTGTATTTCTTTGCTTGGCATGCTAAGAGTGGGAGTGTGAGCTGGATGAATCAGCAGGCGCAGGCTCAATGATTGACGAGGGAGAGCGCAGTGCTTATTAGTGATCTGCGTGGAATTATATTGGGTCATTTACACCACTATATACTACCACATATACAAAGAGGAGCGTGAGAGGACGTGGTGGGGCGTAAAAGTGGCAGGAGCGCTTTTAATGTAGGTTTGAGATCCTGGAGCTGCACTAGTGTAGTCGACATGCCTTCGTTTTCGCTCTGCCATATGTGGTGCTGAGATCAGACTAATGCCATGATAGTGGTGTGGATACAGCACCGCATACGGCAGTGCGAAAACGTAAGGCATGTCGACTACACTACAACAGTTCCTGGCTTCAAAATCTCATGCCCACGGTAGTTTGGATAAAGCTTCATAACAGAATAAAGAAAACGTATACAAACCTATGTCTGTACTGGAGTGGCAAGGCACATATTGAGATTAGCACGCCCAAGGCAGTGAAGATACCGCGAGTAGCTCAGAAGGAATTATACTCTACTCCAATCAGTACCTAAGCGTTCTGATAAATGGCCGTTTATTAAATTGTACTAGATCTGCAATCGGGAAGTAGGAAATAACCTAGTTCGATCAATCTCCTAGGATTTTTCGTACGAAGGTGGCAGCGAAGTCAATGTTCTTAGAAAAGGTGTTACACTAGTCCTGATTTTTGTCGAGGGTGGCACGGGTCCGGGAGTCTTTCGCGCTTGATTGAAACTCGACTTGAAGCTAAGCCGTGCTATTCGATTCTGCCATCACCATAGCTGCGGCTACCAACATGCTCACCTCGATAGCATCAGGAGGCCAAACAATAGATTGCATCTCTCAACCGCGACCCAGCCCGACCAAAAATCCAGTGATCAGAGCCAGTCTCTGTTGTAAAAACGTTCTTTCTACTCAAAATAGCGTAGATCCAGCAAAAACCCACAGCGAGCTGAAACTCGGTGCTGCTGGAGACGATGACGAATCTGCATTATATTCTTTTCCGAGTCGTCTTTGCACAGCTGCTCCTCTATTGGAGTATGGGACAGATATGTTGGTGAGGATTGGAGGGGAGTGCGGTGGCTGATAGGTGTAGCGGTCATCATTGCGTCTAGTGATTTTGACGTCCACGTAAAAAGGCACTTGACAGCATCGTGACATACCGTATTGAAAAACGGAAACCAGGATCATCAACTGCCAAACAGGTTTGGCGGCATGGCCACGCAGTCTCATAGCAAGGGACCGCCTAGGTCATGATAATGGTGCTTGAAGAAGCCAAAAATTGAAAGTCCATGAGTTACAGTAGTATCTCTTCTAATCTTACTGCAACTGGCACTACTTCCTACATGGCGCACAAGTAAAAACATCCTTCGGCATCATCCCAATCGTGGTGTACATATCCCCCATGCTAATACACCCGGCGTCCGGCGCAGAGCTGCAGTCCCAGTCTTTGTCATTGTACGTACAGCAACCGTCTGCGGCTGCATAGCATGCCACGGGACATCCCAAAAAATTCCATAGGGAGATACACGGGCAAGCGATAACGGCGTCAGGGCTTTACGAGGTGAGCGCATGAGTATGTACCCTTCCTTGGATTGGGAGGGCTCACGGACGGTTGAGGGGGGAGAGCTGATTGGGTGGTGATGATGGCGTCTCTTGCTTTGGTTGGAACTTCGTCGTACCAACGGATCGATTTTGGGAAAGCGGATTTTGCTCGGGAGCATTGTATGCTGGCGGCTGAATGCCGGGCATCGTGGAGGATCTAGTCTATTGAGTAGGAGGTTGACGATTGAGTATACATGTCACAAATAGGAAAAGCCCATATTTATATCTATATTCAAGCCAAACTGGACCGCGAGGCTTGTGGTGGTGCTTGGTCATATGAAATTTATGATGCCATGTCTTCGATGTCATTATTGAGTCGTGACACATCTTGCTGTTACATAGTACCGGCGGTCAGCGGCTCATCGTGCTCAAGTGTTCATTCTTCTATCGCCACTGGCTTAACATCTGCACGGCGCACAAGTCAAAACATCCTTCACCATCAATCCGATCGTCGTATACACACCCACCATACTAACACAGCACGGGTTAAGGCAACCACAACAATCCTCCTTCTTACACCAGCAATCGCTACATGCGTAGCAACATTCGCCGGGGCAACTGCACAGGTAAGTGATGACCGTCCACATGCAGAGAAATGGGCAGCAGATGATGGTGCCGCAGGATTTTCCGAAGTGGGCACAGGAGTATGGGCCTCCTCCTGGTTTGAGGGGGGCTGTAGATGGTTGAGGTGGCTGAACTGGCGCAGGTTGTGTAGTGACGACACAGACTTCTTGCTTTGTTGGTGATTCAGAACCGCCGGCTGGCTGATTCGAAGAGACTCCGTTTTGCTCGGCGGCATTATATGCTGGTGGTGGATGTTGCTCTGGCGTCCTGAGGAAACTTTTCTGTTTGGCGGAAGGATGAGGATGGATACCACAAGGATGAGGGTTCTGTCGGGCCACAGATACTTGAGCAGTGAGCCAGTGGCGAGTGCCTCCGTGCCTGGTCACATGAGTCATGATGCCATGTCCTCGGAGATATCCTTAGTGAGTTGTGACACATCTTGCGATGGTTGAGTGACCGCACTGGACGGCTATAGTGTGGTCAAAGACCCATGAAGTAGAATTCCTTCATTTCGTATCATCATAACCATCCTTCACAAATATTAAACTGGCGTTAGTGCCGCCGAAGCCAAAACTATTGCTCAGAGCAACCCTAACGTCCTTCTCCTGCTTAACCTGGGGCACATAGTTAAAAGCAGGTAAATCCGCGGATGGCGTCTCAAGATTAAGGGTCGGGGGCACTACACTCTCATGTAAAGCCTTGATACAGAAAATAGCTTCCAGCGCCCCAGCCGCACCCAAAAGATGTCCCGTGGCGCCCTTCGTGCTACTCACAGTGACATCTCCTGCCTTACTCGCGCCATCTTGACCCAGCATCAACGTCGATATAGCAGCGGCCTCAGCAGCATCACCAATACTAGTCGACGTAGCATGAGCATTGATATAATCAACATCCTTCGGTTTAATTCCCGCATCCTTCAAGGCACGCTTCATGCTCAAAAGTGCGCCAGCACCATCCGACCGCGGTGCCGTGATATGGAAAGCGTCAGCGCTCAACCCATAACCTTTCAGCTCGGCGTATATCCTTGCGCCTCTTGCCAAAGCATGTTCACGCTCCTCGAGCACCACCACACCTGCACCCTCAGCTATAACGAAGCCATCGCGGCTTGTGTCCCAGGGTCTACTCGCTAGTTGAGGGTTCTCATTATGCTGTGTGGATAGACTGCGTGCGCGTGAAAACCCGGCAATAGCAAGAGGGTGGATGCAGGATTCTGAGCCGCCGGCTAGCATTACTGTCGCAGAGCCATGGGCAATTAGTCGTGCAGCATCGCCGAGGGCATGGGCGCCGGTTGTGCAAGCGGTAGAAGGCGTCGTCAGAGGGCCGAGAAGCGAATGCGTGAGCGAGATATGACCAGCGGCAAGGTTGAGCAGAAGTTTTGGGACAAATAAAGGTGAGATGCGCTTATATCCTCCTTCGTGGTAAGCTACACTGCTGTTGTAGACTTCCTCAAAGTTCCCGATTCCGCTCCCTATGCATACTCCTGTCTCTTCTGCGCCCACACTTCCGGGCTCAGGATGCCAATTTGCGTCATCCATAGCCATTTCCGAGCATGCTATGGCATACTGCGTATATTGTGCTATCCGTCTTTGCTCCCCCAAACTTAACCAGTCGTTCGGATTCCATAGTCCTGATTGCTTTCCTAGTGCTTTGCTTGATATTGGGCCTTCGGATGATGGAGTTTCTGGGCCTAGAGGCACAAGCCCTGCTACTTTACTCGGCAAAGCGTCATATTGCGGTGATTTTGGTGTTGATACTATGCCGCTCTTACTGCGAAGAAGGGCGCGCCATGTGTGCTCGAGTGTTGAGCCCAAGGGCGATATGGCGCCGAGGCCGGTGACTACGACTCGGCGCATAGAGCTCTCAGTCCGGCAGTAAGAAGAAAGGGTATATAACAGAGAGTCACCAGCGGAAATAGAAGCCAATGAACTGAATATCGACAGTGAGGTCTGGAAGCTGCAAAATGCACGAGGCTGCGGGATGATGTAGCTAGAGCTTGGCGGGGACGAGGCTGAGAGGAGCTGGCATGCAATCGAAGTCAATTGACAGGAAAAAATATACTACACCGTGGACATGTAATATAGTGGGCGTAGTAGTACTTGTCTTGGTTGCGAATTGGTCGACATCTTATCAAACAACTGTGGATGGGTTTGGATGTCTCTCGTCGTTGATCTACGGTCCTCGAGACTCGACCCCACAGATATCCCCAATCATGCTCTAGCCGCAAGAAAGATAATCCACAATTCAGCCTCCCTTCGCGGAGCTTCCACGTCAACACCATAACTGTCATCTCCAGCCTGCTATCAAGACAAGCAATTGACTTTGCGACGTCTCAATTCTCAACATGGCTGCCATACTTCAGAGTCTCTTCGGCGGTTCTAAACCGTCGGCTGCCTCGATCGTCAATGATGGTAAGCTCCAAGTTGTTAATACTTCTCGAGGACAGAAGGTTCAATTGCGCCAATTGCAATGCTAACTGGCGCCAGATTTTGCTGACTACACTGCCACCGCCTCCGCAACCTCAGTCTACTCCGCCATCCCAGCCGCAACCCTCCTCAGCAAAGCCGCCGAGGTCAACCCCCTCACTTACACAAAATGGTACGAAGTGTGGAAGCGCCACTCGCTCTCCGAGTTCAAGAACGAAGGCTGGATCGCACTCGCCCTCCTCGTCCTGATGGTCGTGCACATCGCCGGCGCAAACGCCAACAGAAAGAAGTCCCAAGCCTGGGCGCGGGCCCACGGCCCAGTCCTCCAGAAGGAGTACTCCCTCGTCGGCTTCGGTCCAAAGGCACCATCCGCCGCTGATGCCGAGGGCGGTGGTCTTGCGCGCTCTGCCAGCTCCGCTGCGAACTCAGAAAAGATTATGAAGGAGAAAAGTCTCAGCCAGTTCATCTCCTACGCTTCTGGACGTCAGAATGTTGCATTCGTTGACTTCGAGCTCACGCTTTTGAAGCGCTACAACCCAATTATCTTGGCAGTCGAGAAGATCGGCTCCTTCTTCATGGAGTCCATGACTGACCCAATCGAGACTGTGCAGGCGACCATGTACCCCTTCGACGGCAAGGAGGTCTTGACCGTCCCTGGCATGCTCCCTGGCTCCGCTGCACTCACCGGGAAGTCCAACTACGACAACTTCGTTTGGGCGATCGTGAACAAGGGCTGCATGAAGACCCTCCGTGACGAGCGCTACGACCTCTCAATCACCACTACTAAGGACCACCCAAAGCTCCCAATTTGGGCTACTGTCATGACTGAGTCTGCGGAGATTACCGATACGATGCTTACCCCTGAGCTTGTGGCCGCGGTCGAGAAGGCGGGAGAGCAGTACTTCCAGTCCCTCATTATCTCTGACCAACCAATCAATAGGCCTACCACCATCGAGGAGTGTGTGAGCAAGAAGCGTGTCTTTCTCTCCGTCAAGCTCCCTGCTGAATCTGAGTTTGCCAACACTATGCCATTGTTCGAGTACTTCCTTTCGCTCCCAGACCGCCTCGTCGAGAAGGCGCATTGGCGTCCCGAGGTGCTTCGCAAGGTCCAGAAGCCACGCGAGGAGATTGTGAGGAAGATTAACAAGGTTGCTGAGGATGAGAAGGCAGAGGAGAGGGCCATTGACAGGGATAGACTCAAGAAGCAGAAGAGAGATGCGGAGCTGAGGACGCTGAAGGATCCGAAACAGCAGAAGAAGTTCCTTGAGAAGGAGAAGGAGAGGGAGATGAAGAAGAGTATGAAGAAGCAGACTGTTAAGGGGTGATCGCCCTTGTCAGGGAAGGTTAGGTGAAGGTAGTGTTGAATAGCAATGCGCGTTGGAGGGCATAACCTGTATGAGAAGCATGTATATAGGATTATATAATGGATAATCGTGGGCCTTTGCCACTTGAATCCTCTTTCGTCATGTTTCGCTGCTCCATTGACGACGTTGAGATGTGGTTTGAAAAGTGTGACGCCAAGGCCGAGTGCGGTTCCTCGATCACGAGATATTTGGAGGACGATTGTGTCTACCTCGCTGTCGACAGCTGCCTACTCAGCCAGGCGATGCTAAAGACGCCGCTTGCGGGTGGCTTTAGAAGGAACCTTTGGCTGTGTTCTTCGAGGCAAGAACCTTCTTCCGCTATGCAAACTTAAACTCGACAAAGAAAGGTCGAAGGAAGTTGTAGAAGGGTCTGCTAAGAAGTTTTGGACTTTAAGTTTCAATTTGTCAGTCAATTTTAATGTCTACAAATCGGCATCCCTTCTGCTAACCGGTTTTTACTTCAGGGTTTGATTTGAAAGTGAAGATTCAAATGTGCTAAGCGCGGGTAGGCGGATGAGATGGAGATGTGTTGGCCAGCTACGTGGTGGATAGTGTACCTGTAAGAAGATACTCACCATGTAACAGCCCGATCTTTCTCCGCGCTTCCAGCTTCCGCCCGCTGAGCATATGAACTTGCACTGGGCCCACGAGTGCCTGTATCCACGGGTACGAAATACACAATCCTCTCACTGAGTAAATCACACCTCGACGACCCAAGATTTTGCCATCAAGTGCTACACAGCGTCTGATGTGAATCTCCACGCACGCATCAACGCAGGAACCATTTGATCGTCACCAGATAAGGCTGATTCTCGAAGACTCAAATCCTCGCTGAGCATCAGGGCAGTTGTGGCAGATCTGAGACAGTGTCTTTGCCCAGGCTTCGTGACAAGGTGGCTGTGTGACAGTTAATGGTGAAGATCACTTGTACTCTGCCTCGTCAAAATATTGCAAGCTGTTGATTTTGTGTTGGAAAGCGTCTTGTACGGAATCACAAATGTGAGGTTGTATAAGCACAACTATGGTAATCGGTTTGTGGTTGGTATATATACAACGCATGTCGCAAGCGCTCTTGCGAGCAGTGTGTATCTAGAAAGGGAATAATGATAAATGAACGCCATGCTATGCTGCTAAATGTTCAATATTGACGTTCGTGCCGACCCAGGCCGTCGCTTCGTCCCGTTTCGCCCTTCTTTGTCCTCTGTTTCCTCCCTTCTCCAAGAATCCTTCTCACCAACCTTCTGGCATGCCTATATCTCTGTCTTACTTCGTGAAATATCGTCCAGGATTTCTCAGCCAAAATTAAGTCCTCCTCAATTCATGCTAATGCTACCCTTCACTTCTTGCCATCTCCCTTAGCAAACGACTTCTGTCTTTGCGAATAATCGCGAATGATCAAGGAGCACGCAAAGTCGCTACAAAGTCTCTTCCTCCTCTGCACTGGCAACAAGCTTGCGAACTCAAGACCCGATGCGCGCTCCACGCTCTCGATCGGCACCTCGAAGCTGCTCAGTGGCACCTCGTTCGGGACGACAGCGTTTGGCAACACGAAAGCTCCAACAGCAACCTGACCACCAGCCTTTCCATCCTCAGCAAAGATCACCTTGAAGAAGTGCGTTGGCACAGCGACATTTGGTGGGTTGCCAATCACCTCGTACGAGACTCTCCACTTCCCATCAGCCTGGCGTTTTGGGAGGTAGAGTGGTCCAGTAACGACACGGACAGATGGGTAGCGGGTGGTAAGGCGACGGCAGAAGTCCTCAAGGTGCGCCCAGTAGTCTCTGTTGAACCCGTCACCGACTTGTGGAGAGATGTTGGTGAGGAAAAAAGTGCTGTCCATAGCCTCCTGGCTCCACTTTGCGTCGGCGGCTGGGACGTGGTGACCGCGGTCGTAGCCGGAGCGGAAGTAGTCCTTAAGATGTGCGCGGAACTTCTCCGGAACGGATGGGTCTTCGACGAAGGTTGAGCCCTTGCGGTCGCCGTTCTTCATTGCCAGGGACTCCGGCGTGATGTGCTCGGCGACCCAGTGTGGGTTCTTTGTGCGGCGATCGTAGGCGGAGACGAGAGATGGGCGAGTTGCGAGGTCTGCAACGGGGCCTGGGAAGCCATACTGGAAGAGACCGGTTGGATCGACTGGGCCAGTGACAGCTGCAGATGTTTGTGGTTGTGGGCGGTTTGCTGGTGCAGCTGGAGCTGGAACTGGGAGACGAACTGAACGTGGTGGAGGGGCGGAAACCAGAGCTGGAGCTTGAGCGACTGGAGCTTGCGATGGGATGGTTTGTGGTTTCCTGTCAGATGAAAGCGACATGGTCGCGGCGGTTATGGCAGCACCAGTAGCAGCACTGACAGCTGCGATAATTGTGAAGGTAGACTTGGACATTTTGGCGGTTTGCGAAGGGACACGGCGAGGTTATAGGAAGACCAGGTGAGGTCGAGGACGAAGAGTCACGGCGAGGGCGCAGTGAGGGCTCAGTGAGGAGTGTTTATGAAGGCGAGCTCAGCTGTTACGAAGTGCCGGACGCGAGTGATCTGTGTTGACAGGTTAGACGCGCGTGAACTTTTCTTAGCCTTGTCTCGAAGTGTAGCCTTGTGGTTATTGCAGAGTCAGCGTAGCCAATCATCAGGCTTTGACCCTGAAACCGGCACCTTGGTGGTACTGAGCCTTGCTGGGTAAGGCTAACCGGTTCCAAAATGTGAACGATGACATATCAAACTTTCGCGAAGTAAATACTCACCGGCTTCATTTCCACGACTGCCACTATCCGCCTGCTGTGCTGCTCTGTCCTACCATTGGTTCGGAGCGGTATTTGTTGGCCATTGCAGTTATAGCGCTTACCAAGCCTTTACGAAAACGCACCTTCTGCAGCATTGCGCTGCACCACGACACTTAAAGAACGGCAAGCGTCCTGTCTCGGAATACTTCTACCAGCAAGCAATCTACAGCGTTGCTGCATTGGATAGCACAACAGTCATATATTCCGTTCAGTCATATTAGCACGGCATTTTGGATTAACAGAATCAATTGTGCAGAGTGAAACTTTGTGCTTCTGGGAAGTGAAGACTGCAGGATGGCAAGCACCAGTGGGTTAGACCTGGACGATACCGACACTCGAGGATGGTTTATGACTGTGATCAGTGGCATAGGTAAGCCTCGAAGCATACCACCACCCAAAAAGGATGATCTGAATGCTAACCAGTTGGCAGCTTGTGTAATCGGCGCGAGTATAATTTGCGTGGACGTTGCCCTCCGCCACTTTCCACGATGGAAGAACTTCAGCATACAAGACAGCAGTCTGTTTCTTGCCAGCTCCATGTCGCTCAGTTTTGGCGTCATGATCTTTTCGGCGCTCTACAGTATACTTCCATCCTCACTCCGCTATCTTCTGAAAGCAGACATCGAGCCTAAGAAGGCTTCATGGATACTTCTCGGCTGCTTTGCTGGAGGCTTCATCGGCATTCAGACCATATCTCGCTTCCTTCACCACTACATGCCGTCTCATGTAGTCGACTGCGACCATACCCACGCCGAAACACCAAACTACTCGAGTCGCCAAACGAGCCACTCCGTGGCACCGACACTGCATGCGCACTCTGATGGACATGTCCACCCTCATACCGAGCCACATAGGCATTCTCACTCCCATTCCCGTGTTCATACCCATGACTCCCGGCACTCCTCTCACGCCCACGCCCACGCCCACAACCATGCAAGCGAATCTACACCTCTGCTTACTGGTGGCCGTATCCGTGGACGGTCCGTGGACCAGAGACGGCAAGAAGTCCCACCAGAACCACGCCGCCCTTCCATGGCACAAGTCCAGTCCCGTGTCTTCTCCTTCGTAACAGATCGGAAGACAAATTGCGATGAGGCTGGCCCTTGTTACGGCTACTCTGAGCCCTGTGGCCGCAAGTGCTTTAAGCACTTCGCTTCCACTCGGGCCAACTCATTGGCTAAAGCACCAACCTTCTTACGCCGTCAGTTTAGTGCCGTGCGTCCTCCGATCTTAGATGAGGACCTTGTACTTTCCGATCATGCAGATGAGACGAGGAGCCCATGCTGCAAGAGCCGCTCCGACAGCCAGGCAACGGCCACCCCAGCAACCCATGGCATTGCTGCTCTCGACGAGGATATAAATTGTGCATCAGACCCAGACTGTGATATGGAGGTTGACCTTGAGGCACAAAATTCTCACCATCACCATGTTCCTGAGAATGCTTTCATGTCTATTGGGCTGCAGACTTCAATTGCTATTGCGCTCCATAAGCTTCCAGAAGGTTTCATCACGTATGCCACGAACCATGCTTCGCCAGCCCTAGGATTTTCAGTGTTCATGGCACTTTTCATCCACAACATCACCGAAGGTTTCGCCCTCGCATTACCTCTCTACCTCGCTCTTGGGTCGAAGCTCAAAGCTATGCTATGGGCATCGCTGCTAGGTGGTATTTCACAACCACTCGGGGCTGGAATCGCAGCTTTCTGGTTCTGGGTCCAAGGCAGAGGCCACGGCGAGGGAGATGAAGCGGACCCTGGTTTCGTGGTCTATGGATGTATGTTTGCCATCACTGGAGGGATCATGACGAGTGTGGCCTTGCAGCTGTTCGTCGAGGGTGTGAGCATGAGCCATCGGAAGGAGATTTGCATTGGTGCTGCTGTTGCGGGGATGTGTTTGTTGGCTGGCAGTAATGCTTTGACTGCTTAGGGCGATAATATGTGGAAGAATAATCCAATGAATAAGGGTAGGACTGAGCTACGAAGATAAGGAACGGAGTTGGAATGGAATCATTTATAGCAAGCATTGTTGGTAAGCGCATTGGGTTCGGGTTATGGTGTTTAGGATAATACTAGGATGATGAACTATTGGTTATGCCATGGGAGTACTTAAGACTAAGGATTAGACATGAGAAGCATGATATGACCTATTTCTTAAACTAATATGATAGTATCCCTTGAAACAGAATATACTGGCCCATCAACATGGGTTGCTGCCGCAGACAACGCCCTGCCCTCTTACATTACCTCTGCGCCATGATCCTGACGCCATATAATGGTTTCGTGCTTCAAAAGAACCAACATCCCAAACCGCATGTAATCAACACCAGCAGAATGAGCTTCCTCCACTCCCGAACTGGATAACAGGTAACAATATTCTTGACAATATACCTGAGCGCCCGCACCATGTTCCCGCAACTAGCGCAAGCACCATTACAATCGTAACTCGGTGGCTCTACTGTGTAACATCACCAAAGTGTTGTGCTAGGCTTGGGGGTTGAGGGTGATTGGGGATGGGGATTGGGGCGCCGTGTAGTGCAGAGATGTGGCGATGGAAGGATGGCTGGGAGGCGATGGTGTTGCTGTAGGGTGGCGGTGAGGATGTTGTTGGTTTGTTGGACATCTTGGTGGCTTTGGGCGTTTTAATGAGTGTGAAGGAGGTGTGTGCAGTGGGCAAAGTGGAGGAGATGGAGGTGAAGTGGAGAAGGCTATTTGACATGCTGCCATCACAGCGCAGAGAGAAAGAATGACGAACCTTGATGCCTTTACCTGCGGCTCAAAATGGTGGATCTCGTTCATGGAATCTCGAACTAGTTTCTGTCGTTCTTGTCGCCATCAAGGGACCAAATCATTCTAATGAGATAATTGTAGAATGGACCTAATTTTGGCAGAATCATCTCCTTCTTTGCTCACCGATCGCTTTCGCGGTCGTTTCTTCGTAATGCAATCCATCCAATCGATTACCTCTTTTTCAAATCTCGTCCCTCAACATAACCCTAGTCGCAAAGTCCGCATTGCTTCCCGCCAACTAAGCATTCGTCTGCCTGCGAGGTGAGCACTTCAAAGCATATCTCCAAGCGTTTCCTAACAACGTGAAAACATCGCCGATAGCATTACAGGCTATGCCACAATCATCCTCAGATCCTTGGGAACAGCAGCAGCCGCAGGGAGCGAAATAATACGGTTTGCCACAGTTGTAGCAACATCCGCCCAAGCAAAGACCGGGAAACGAGAAGCAAGTAGCGATCGAGTGGCGCAGGTGGCTGCCTGACCACTCGCCCTTCTTTGGGTCGATTGGAGCCGTTTTTGCCTGAGGAGGCTAAACAACGGTAGGCTGGGTTACGATGACTGGTGCTTCTTTACGTTGAAATGCGTCGTACGTAGGCGGCAGGTGGTGCAACAGGTTGGCTTTATTATAATGCGTCTCTTGTGGAACTTGGATTGGAGTTTGCGTGGTGCCAAAATTTTGCGAAACGGACTATGGGTTATCGGAGATGGGGGGGCGCCGCTAGTAGCTGCAACAAAATACTACAGTAAAAGATATGCATACCTGCTCTCCTTCCAAGGTCAAGACGAATTGTGCCGTGGAATATATAAACATGATATGAGCCATTCTCTCGCACCCTGGTTCAAGCACTTTGGAATGGGAGGTGAACCATATCTTCTCGGAGCCTCGAAGGCGTCCATGTTGGTAAATGGATAAATCCTAATTCGAAGAGCGATTACAATTGGTATACTCTTACATTGCCCATTGCTGGCTCCTGGACCCACGGTTATGCTATCATACAGCTAGAAATTCGCCCGCAGTATGTCAGATTCGCCCTTACTCGACTCTCGTCCTAATCTGCACTCCGTGCCAGTTCTCCTTCGCCATAATCTCCTTTAGGGCATCGTTGACCATTCTTTGTTGCTGCAGCATTCTCTTCCCTCTGAACTTTTCGCTAACAACCTCAATGCCGTACATGCTGCCGCAGCCGCCAGAGATATCCATAACCTCAAGCTCTGTTGGCTCAAGCTCCTCAGCAAGGATGTTGTACACCCTCAACTCAGCCTCGGACAAGTGTGGTGGAGGAAGTGGGTTGATTGGAATGGGCGACACAGAGGAAACGTCGCTGTTGACATTGGTGGTGCCGGCCACAGGCGCATTCGGAGTATGTGCTGGCGCATCTGTGGACGAGAGGAAGCGGTGGGTTGGGATCGATGTGCGTGGTGCAGCGACGGGTCTGCAGTTTGTCGACGGGCGAGATTGACGGATGTTCACGCCTGCACGGCGGGACAAGATTGCGATAGCGCGCATGGCACTAGGAGCGGACATTGTGAAATATATAACGTTTGATGTTGTAGTAATTATGTATATTGCTCCTCTGAGTGGCTATTCTCTGTCGCAACGGGTTCGGCAAATGATTGGAAGGATATTGAGATTCGTTTGAAAAGGGAGCGTTGCTCGAAGGTCGCGCCACTTCAAGCTGGTTAATAAAGCTTAATGGATTTGGTATTTGTGGTTTGATGTAACAATTGCTTGGTGTTGTAAAGGTCCAAGGATTATTTTATGTGACTTCTACGGCCCTCCGCGCACAGACCAGCTGTCAACCTTCAGATGCAGGGCGCATCTGTGGTTCAAAAATATTTGGAGGGGGCCAACTAGAATTGACTCAGAAGTTTATCGCGAGGGACAAGGCATCCTTTCAAGTTCATGAATATTTTCGCAAAGACATTTAGGTGCGCTTCACGACAGACTTATACACAAGTCACTCCAAACCTATTCAGGAACAGCCGCAGCGCATTCAAACGACCCTGCTTCGATCAGGCACAACTGTTTACTACCCCGCCAAAGCCGCGCAAATACATCAACATGGCACACTCTACCCCAGATGAGCTCGCCGTGAGCCTGCAGAATTTGGGACTCGAGCAGACGCTGGAGTCATACCCAAACTGCTACCCAGAGCTTAACCCAACCGATGTTTACCGTGCACACATCACCTCCATCCTCGCAGATATCACCGGCGCCGACAAGTCGATCATCTACCCAAACTTACAATGGACCATGACTTTGGACAAGGGCGACCTGATCCTCCCAGTCGCTGCCCTTCGCATCAAGGGCAGGAAGCCACAAGACCTCGCTGTCGAGTGGGCTGAGAAGGTGAGGCGCGCCGGCGCATTGTCGCACATGACAAGGCTGACAATCGCAGTTCCCAGAGACCGCTCTTCTGCAAAGGCCAAAGCCAGACGGACCTTTCCTCGCTTTCTTCTTCAAGGTCGACAAGCTCGCTCAGATCCTCGTCCCAACTATCCTCAAGCGCGGCAAGGACTTCGGCTGCAACCTAAACCTTGGATTGAAGGACGTTAGCGACCCATCGAAGGGCAAGAAGAAGATCATCGTTGAGTTCTCGTCGCCGAACATCGCAAAGCCTTTCCACGCTGGACATCTCCGCTCTACCATCATCGGTGGTTTCCTGTCAAACCTGTACGCTGGTGCAGGATGGGATGTTGTCCGCATCAACTACCTTGGAGACTGGGGTAAGCAGTACGGACTTTTGGCTCTTGGATATGAGAAGTACGGAGATGAGAACGCCCTTGTTGCCGACCCAATCAACCATCTTTACGAGCTCTACGTCAATATCAACAAGGATCTTACTGCGGAGAAGGAGAATATCAAGGCACTCGAGGCTACTGAGGGCAAGTCCGAAGAGCAGCAGGCCGCAGATAAGGCTGAGGCACAGAAGCTTAAGGATGATGGACTTGATGAGCAGGCACGTCGCTACTTCAAGGCGATGGTTGATCACGATGAGAAGGCTATTGCTCAATGGAAGAGGTTCCGTGATTTGTCCATCGTCAGGTATAAGAAGACCTACGCCAGATTGAACATTGAGTTTGACGACTACTCTGGAGAGTCTCAGGTGTCTGAGGACCTCATTGCCGAGACTGGAAAGAGGATGGAGGAGATGGGTATTTGCGAGGAGTCTGAGGGAGCCATGATTGTCGACTTCACCAAGCACGTTCCAGGGAAGGCCGGAAAGTCCCTGGAAAAGCCACTTGTCAGGAAGAAGGACGGAACCGCGTTGTACCTCACCCGTGATATCTCTGAGATGTTGCAGCGTGTTGAGAAGTACCACTTTGATCAAATGATCTACGTGGTTGCCTCCCAGCAGGATCTGCATCTCAAGCAGCTCTTCAAGATCACTGAGTTGATGGGCAACACTGAGTTGGCCAAGAAGTGCCAGCATATTAACTTCGGCCTTGTTTTGGGCATGTCTACCCGTAAGGGAACTGTCAAGTTCTTGGACGACATTCTCCGCGACGTTGGAGAGAAGATGCACGATGTCATGCGCGGGAACGCCGCCAAGTACGAACAGATCGAGGACCCAGCCGCAGTCGCTGATATACTTGGTATCACCTCCGTCATGGTTCAGGATATGTCTGGCAAGCGTCTCAACAACTACACTTTCGACATGGATGCTATGACATCTTTTGAGGGTGACACCGGACCATACCTCCAGTATGCTCATGCACGTCTCAGCTCCATCGCCCGTAAGGCCAACTTGACCGCAGAGGACGTCGCAAACGCCGATCTTACCCTGCTCACCGAGCCACAGGCTGAGAAGCTCATCCGTGTCATCTCGCAGTACCCAGATGTCATGACCCAGACTCTCAAGACTTTGGAGCCAACCACCATCCTTACCTACTTGTTCAAGTTGACCCACGTTCTCAGCTCGAGTTACGATCACTTGCGCATCGTTGGCTCGGAGCCAGAGTTGCAGAAGGCCCGCATGGCTCTCTACTTTGCCGCCAAGACTGTCATTAACAATGGAATGAGGATCTTGGGCCTGAGCCCAGTTGAGCGGTAAGCTTGTCCTATTTGTCATGTATAATGCAGAGGCTAATCATGTGCAGTATGTAAATGTCGACGTTCTTGAAGGTACCACATTTTTAGTTTGTGTCTCCCCTGCTTTGGGAAAGGCCCAAAGAAGAGCATGACATTGAGCATTTCGTGAGCATTTGCGCGCTGCAAGGGACCTGGTATGGAGCTATAAACGTAGCGTATGAGCTCTTCTCTGTGAATATACCATCAGAAGTCGTGGTTGGGGTTTAACAATGCAGCACATTTTTCCCCACTAGCCGCCTTGAGATTTCTGTTTCAGACCGTTGATGTGAAGAAATGAGGGCTTACGGGATCTCGGCAATCTTGCGGATTGCTACGAGTAGTGTGTTGCTACTTCGCTTGATCCTCTCACGAACGCTCCGGTCCGAGGCGCACTTGGTGAGTATCCAAAATATCCTCAATCGAGGGGAAGCAGTCTGCCAAGCCGATTTCTTCATGGGAAGAAAGGCACGAATCTGGAGGACTTTCCGTTTTCTCGAAGCGAGGGCGTCGTCGCTCCTCCACCTTCCGAAGCTCCCGCGTATTAACTCCCACGAACGAAATCCTCATCCCTGATTTCTCTTCTACTCATCTTCATCCTCATCCCTGATTTCTCTTCTACTCATCTTCATCCTCATCCACTCTTGTGCGGATGTTCCCACCACCATACATCCGCGGCAAACTTGATGTCTCAGCAAGGACCCATCTGACATCTCTTTATTGATTTTTGGCGCTCTATTCTCGTATATCTCGACCAATGTGGAGCGGGCGACTCTTGTCATCCCTGCGACGACTCGTTCAGGCTGCTCGCGTTCCGCTAAAGACCTAATTGCGATGCACGACGGCCAATTGTTGCCCGCGCAACTAACTTACGGCCAGAGGCGCCCTAAACGATTCCCCAACGTCAACGCGGTCACATCGCGACCAAGTTGTGATAAACAACGGAGGCTTAATCCCTGTACCGCCTCCGGAAACGACAACTATTTACCGAACTTCCTCCTACTAATCGGATCAGAACCAAAAAGCTACGGATTGGTGGCACAAGAACTTGACACAGGGCCGGTGTTGCGTCTCATTACCGACGCTCTGGCACAACATCTGAAAGAGATCATCGTCGCTGACGTCTGATTAGCTGCCAAGCATGGCTTGTCTTGGCAATGGGATCCCGCACGATCCCCTGGATTTACAATGCATGTACGAGTAGATAACCATCCTGACGACGACCTCCTTCTTTCGGCTAACGGCCTGACAACAATCACGTGTATGTACCTAGATAGGTACATAGGTGAAGAATTATCCGAGTACTTCAAGATACCCTCTGGAGTTTTGACGACATCTGCATCCACTTCTCCGTCACCTTGAGCCTCTTTTCAGAAAGATCAGGTCAGCTTGGTTTTGATATGTTCCAAACCCACGTTGGAGGACTCTCAGCCGCGAGTCTAGAACGGTGGTGACACCATCTCAACAACCAGTGACAGTGTAGAGCTGATAACCTCACGGGCTTTGATTGATGACGAGAAACGGTCGATAAGCGCCCCTATCGCGTTGCAGCTGCATCGAGCAAATACCGAAGGGATTTGGACCCCTACCAGCACCGTCGCCAGAAGCGGCGCGTGTGCATGACGCCAAGTGGACGTCTGTTGGAACAGGCGGAATACTGATCGCTCGTCAAGCCACAAAGGTAATGCGAAATGCCCCAGATTTTGGAGCCGGATATACTTTCCTGAATTTTGCAAGGTTGGCAGCCAAAACGACCCTTCAAAGTTTCCAGCTTGCCAAAATTACTACTTTGAGCAGATCTGAGGCCTTGCCAAACACCTGGCGTCACATCGACCCTTGCCAAACCCGATTCCGACTGGCCTTCGAAGCGGTTCATTCTGGGCATTTTGGCGGTACTCCGCATGAAAGTGCTGTTGGGAGTAATTTGACGAAATTCGGTTTCCTCGAAGCTCTCCAGCAATCTCGTGAGATCTAAGGCAGTTTACTCGTAAATTCAGAAAGTGTTCCCTCGCCCGTGCCTCCTGGCAGCTGGAGTCACAGTGCAAAGTTGCGATTTTAAGTCTGTGCTGTACCAGCCACCTGCATAAGAATGCTCGGGCCAAGGACCACTTCCTAAATCCACGAGTAGTGCTTGGAAGAAGTGTAGATTTGGAGACCCCTGCAACAAGGATAGATCGATCTTGCATGCCTGTGCACGCAAGATCGATCGGCGACATTTGCATGTCACACGCATGCCACCATGCAACGTCCAGTCGCTCGGAGAACCGTTCCCTCTCCCCCGGAACGCAAACTGTCTCGCTGACAAAACAGGATAATGATGCTCCATACGCTATTTGCACCTGAAAAGGGAAACTTCACAGTCTCTCGTAAGCACATGTGAAGACAATGGCCGCTTCTAACTTCCAGTACAGTAAACAACACCACACATTTGAGATGTCATCTGCGTCATGATACGCTGAGGTATGTGATATCACCCAATCTGGAACTATCCGACCGATGGGATTTCTTGGGACACTTGTGGCTTTGCCTGTTGCCCGGTTTTATAAAATCTGCGGATATTTGACCTCGTACCGTATGCAGAATCTTGGGATCCGAGCGTTCTGGACTAGGGGAGATGAGTGAAGCTATGGGCCGCTGCATGAAGACCTTCCCAGTGGAAATTGTGGATGCGACCTTGAGATCTTCACTGGGATGATGGGCAGGCCAAGCGTTCTTGTTCCCAGCATACAAAGGTTGGAAGCGATGATTTTACCAGGAGGTACTTCGAGTTGGAATGTCTCAAGTGTCTCTCCTGGAGAACGAGCAATGAACATCTGTGAAGCAGGTATAAATCCCATTCTCCTCGTCTTCTCTTTGTTAGATCATTCCCAGACCATCGTTTCTTCTTCATCTTTACAAATCTTCCCGGCCACTTTCTATATGTAAGGCGGCATTTCTGACAAGCTTCACCTTATCCCTTTCCGGAAAATTAGGAAACGAGGCTTTGTTTAAACACTTTAACTCGATGTAAGAATACCTGTACTGGCGTGCCTCGCAGGCACGGACTTCGAGTCAGCGGAAGCTAGAGTACTAGTGTACTATGTCAACATGTTGTCATGAGCTTCGTGATACCTGTTTGGTTGGCAGAAGCGCAACAAAATAATTCTTCGCAGACATACTTGCAATTCTGAGGACCATTTTCTCACATCACAAAAGTTTTCAGCACCGTAATCCCATCAAAGTTTGTTGTGTTGGACGGTTTTCATCCACGGCCACCCAACGACCAAACAGAAACGAGGCGTCATATATGATCGCATCTGGACCCTCGACGCCATCTTAGTGGCTGCAGCCTCGCTCCTCCTTGTGTGAGGGTTTGAAGACAGGACAATCCCAATTCGGACAGAACACCGAAGACGGCTCTACACCAATCGTTTTCATATGGAGTGCATTCAGCCAAACTGCTCATACTATAACTTTCCACTTTCCCCTCCTTACTACGAAAGGTCAGTTCTCATTTCTTTTCACACATCTCTACCATCATTCACCTGTTCAACATGGCAACCTTTCTGCAATACAGACAAGTTGAGCCCAGCTTCTGCTCATGGCTCACACCCATCTACAGCCACCAAGAGTCAGCAACTAGCATGGCAAACATCATCAGATCCTCGCCTTTGACTCTTCCAATCCAACCACCTCTCCTCGCTACTCCACATCATCCACTCTTTCCGCCACCAACCGCTCTTTTCATAATATCACCCACGTCTCCATTCTCTCCGCACAACAGCAACTTTGTAGGCATCGCGTGCGCAGTACCTGCTGGAGCAAGTCAGCCCAGCAATGAGATAACAGATGAGCAAGTATCCGAAGCCGCAGCGTCCGTATTTCATGTTGCACCAACACAAGCACGTTCAGTGCGTGTCGACGATACCGGCGCGGACGTGATGAGTGGCACGCTTGCAGGTTCTGGAACGCCACTGCAAGATGGGACCGGCGTGGCATTTGTTTTTAGGAGTTTGCGCATCAATACTGTAGGGGAGTGGAGAGTCAAGATCGTGGTTATGCAGATGAATACTGAGAGTGGGGAGGCGAAGTGCTGTGGGGAGGTGTTGAGTACCGTTGTTAGGGTGCAGGAGGAGGACGAGGGTGGGGAGAGTGAGAGGTTGGGTAATTTGTGTAAGTATTCTCTTTCGTCATTGTTGTTCTGGGTCATGACTTTCCCGCCGTATGAGAAGATGTAAGCTGATCATATCGCAGCACCAGAGGAGCAGCGCCTCCTTGACTCGTTGGGCGTTTGAATCTCATACACGATCAAAGCAACAATAGTCACAAAGCATCACGGATATGCAGCCATGGATGCAACAAGCAATAAGTAATATCAGTCGTCGGTCACTACATATATACCGAAGTAGGCAGTCAGGGGGCGGCCAAATCACAATTCGCCAGCCAGTCAGCAAGCAACATGCCATGAATGCGCAAACGATATCAATGACAGAAGATGAAATGAGAAGGGATATAACCGCATGATTATCTAGGACGGGATACAGGATAGGAGCAAGATACGGACAGGGACAGTAGAGATAGCAAAGAATGTCATCGCACAGATAGAATACAATACTTTACCCCTCAACCGTTCGCCATGCAAATCACCAGCATGAAGTATAATGCCTTTTCATGCTCTCTTCCTTCTTTCCCAAAATGAAAGTCGATGACACAAATATCTTCGTCACTCGCTCTTGCCAAGCCCCTCTGACAGCCCGGTGGCTCCTTTCTAGGTTACGACTCCCCGATACCCGTGATCAACCACCTGTCACTGTGAAAAATGCCAAAAAGGATTAAGCCCCTCCAATGAGGGGCAACTGTTGACCGACGCAGGGATCGAACCTGCAATCTCTTGATTCGTAGTCAAGCGCCTTGCCATTGGGCCAGCCAGCCTTTGTTAGTGTCTGCATTCGGGTTATTACTACTATGTTCTAAAACGGATACAGAATTAAACGGAGGGAACAATGGGATTTTTCTAGGAACGACCGAGGATGTTTTGTCATTCTGGCCAGGAAGAAATAGGGTGGATGATGTGCATCTAGCAGGCACCACTTCTTTTTAGAAGCAGTTAGGTATGCATCTCGCCATCCAACCTGTCACATTCATTTAAAACCTGCGATATTTGCGCAACATCCATGCTCTATCCTTGAACTCGCCATGTTAACATGAAGCATCGGAAAGCGGAAGTTGATTGGCTAGCAGTAGGAGTTTCTGTTTGGGCGTGATGCAGGCCGCTAAGTGACAGCGGAGGAAACGGGCCCTCGTTCTCTGCAAGGCGGTTGGCATCGGTGACGTACGTCTTTAACCCTTTGAAAACGCTCACTGATGGCCACAACCGGATCCACCCAAGCCACTCGGAAATTGTGCAGATTTCATCATGCCCCCCTCTTGAGGACTGCTCCAGGAATGAGGCATGACATTCGACCCACCTAATGTTGTGAGAGAGAGATATCGGCAAGCTCTGAAGAAGATAGCTCTATATTGTGATATTATCCAGAGACATTATTGACAACGAGTCAGTACCACCCTCGAAGGTGTGCTTCTTACATTCCGGAGCGCTGCATCGGCAAGCCACCAGATAGACAAATACTCTCCATCCCGTTCACGATCTCAATCTCCTGAACCTGTCCCGCACCTGCCGATTTAAGAATGGCGGACACTGATCGTCTTGGCACACTAACCTCAACGCTCCTTCCTTTTACATTGTCGTTTATAGTTGGCACACTAACCTCAACGTTCCTTCCTTTTACATTGTCGTCTATAATTGGCACACTAACTTCAACGTTCCTTCCTTTTACATTGTCGTCTATAATTGGCACACTTGCCTCAACGTTCTTTCCTTTGACATTGTCGTTTATAACGTGCAGCGGTGGGCGCCGCGAACCACGATGGCTCACCCCTTTAGAGTTGCTATCAACAGCGTCGACATTTGACCTGTTGTAGAACTCCTCGATGGACCTAGCCCGAGCTTTCGGGAAATCAACAACTGTGGCACCAAGTTCTTCCTTGATATCCTGAAGCATGACATCCATAGGGCAGAAATAAGCGACATTCTTCCGCTCACTCCAAGCAAGGATATGACCACAAGCTCTTCCTTCCTTGTTCTCCATCACCCATGCGCCGCTATCGCCTGGGATGCCGAGTCCACCTGCAATCATGTAACTCTGGCTTGGCGTCTGTCTCCTTTCCATCTTCACAGACGCGAGTCCTTGCAGGATATGTCCTCTCGTAAGGCCAGTCGTACGAGCATTGGCATGAACATCCAATCCTGGCAGCTCTTCGAACGGAACGGTGCGTGTCGGATACTCCGTCTTGGCTGCGCAGAAGCTCGACGCACCCTTGATACGGTTCCCAGATGGCCTTCGGTCTTCATCGAACTTGAAGAGCGCCCAGTCTATCTCGTGAATGTGCTGGAGCTCGCATTGTCTACGTCTGATTCCGGATGAAACGTAGAGGTCCCCGACCTTGCAGTTCTCGAGATGATACGTTTCTGGTGATTCAACCATCTTGGCATTGCTCTCTCGCAACGAGTCCTCATCTACGTCGCTGAACGCTGGATGTGTAATGTAATAGCCATCTGTGCAGTCTTTCGGTATCCGCGGTATATCGCCAACCTCTCCTTCTTCCTCTGAGATGTATTCGCTCTCTTCGCTGCTGCTGTACTCGGAATATGCTTCAGAATCGTAGTCAGACAACTCAAAGCCCAGGTCCTCCTCTGATATATCGGCTACCATTGGAGCTCGCATCTGAGACTTTTCGTTATCGCTAAACCACATGGTAGGAACAGAGGAATAGCTGTCATCTTCCTCGTCGTCATCATTTGGCACATCAAACATGTGATGCACAGTCAACCCAAATGGCTGCCCATCAACGATGACCATGCCACCGAATGTCACTGCTGGCGAGGCATGGCCTTCAGCATATGCACCAATGGATGCCCCGTTGAGCGGACGTTCTTGGACCTCAATGTTTCTCGGCCTAGGATTATCGGATCCGTGTAGTGCCGACCGTTTTGATGGTCTCTTTCGTGAGCGAACTATCTTGCCTTTGCATACCACGAGGCCGTATACAGTCGAGTCATAGCTGAAGTGTCTCCTTAACACGCTTTTAACTTTGCTCACGCTTGTGCAGACGACCAAAATGGTCGGCTTGACCTTCTGGGGTGACTCTCCGACGGCTTCGAAACTGATCTCGACAGACTCTGGGTGCTTTCGATAAAACTTGTGAAGGGCCTGGTTAATCTGAGGCATCAAATATTGGTGCCAGTTATCGAGGTGCTCCTGCATGAGCTTGACTGTCGGAAATCGTCTTGGCTTTTGCTGTAGTGTCTCCTCGTCAGCTAGACGGTCGGTGCTAGCCCCCTCCTCTGGTTCGGGAGGAGTTAGGCGATTATCATCATCACCCTGCAACAAAATGCGTGATGGAGACGTTGCTAGCTCCGAATGGAACCGTGTTCTTCTTTCTATGGGAATCTCAGATTCCTGGGCCACATCGCCCACGATCCCTTGATTTTCTGAAGACTTACGATGCCTGCCAAAATGACCCATGCAAGTATCCTCATCGTCAGAAACCTCATTCACCCTTCTGCCAATTTCTGGTTGTGTCCTGGCTTCATTAACTGCCGCCTGAATAAGCCTCGACGCCTTCATCACGTCCTCGTGCACATGTCCCGAAATCCTGACAACCACGCGGTCGATACCGTCGGCTGGCACTTGAATCCGACACCCTGTTATCCTTGAAATTGTGACCAGCTTGTTGTAGCTCCCGTTTGTAATATAAGCGGTGTTTTCTGGCCCCTCAATAGTCAAGAATGCTTTCTCTGACATTATCCCGTCTTCCTGGCAGATGAGACTCCATTTATTGGCTGCAGGATATGCGAGTACCTGCTGCTGCGCTGCCTCAGGTAGCTTATTCCACGCTCTCTTGTATATTAGTGCCGTGAATATTTGGTCAAGCATGTTGCCGTCTTCGGGCTGTTCCATGATCACGATGGTGGCGAAGTCTGATGATTCGTCGGCGCCAAACACTTCCGAACCAGTGTGTCCGCCCGAGTTGTCTTTGATGCCAGAGGATGTAGGGACGTCTGTTCCAGCAGCAGGACCCTCATCCCCACTGCTAGCAAAAGGAGCGTCTGGGCTGAGCTTAGGCTTCTGTCTCGGCATGCGGTGTCTGCTTATGCCTCTTGGTGGTGAGACCTCTACATCATCGGTCTTTGGGGCATCGTAAATATCTTCGGTTGTCTCTTTGAACCGAACACGGACTCGTGCTTCACGAGCAGGGCGGGCATAGGAAAGTAGATTCGTGTGCAGCTCGATGACACGCTTATCGTGGGTTTCGCGCTGTGAGGTGTTAGCGCTGTCCGCATACTGGTAGTCTTGGAAACATACTATCGATTCCAGCGTCTTTCTGCTTTCACCATCTGGTGTCTCAGAAAGAACTTTTTGAAGAATTTCGGCCGCTTCCTTGTAATGCTCGATAGCCTTAGAGGTGTCGCCCATGTCATCCTGAATCACAGCTTCGTCGGCTTTTGCTTGTGCGAGAACGAGACGAGGCTTCTGCATCGAATAGAAGCCAGCTGTGAGGGCTTCTGTGAGACTCTGCCTCTCAGGATTATATGTCTTCTTCTTTTTGCCCTCTGTTGTTGCCGGGCGAGTATGAGGCGGAGAGGTCTGAAATGGCGCTAAATCCCTTTCGTGCTCGTCGGAGACATCACTATTTTCTGCGCCAGTAAGACATGGCCGCGAAGCCTTGGTCCTTCTGCTGATAGTTGTAGGATTGCTTTTCCAGTCAGTGTCGTAGAACGACTCTGAGTTGTCATCTTCGCTTCGCGAGGCATCTCCACTTGATGTCTCACGGCGCTGAGGCGGATTTAGTGGCCTCTTCGGGAAGTTCTCGACAGCGTCAAGATCTTCCATTTTCGCTAACCCAAGTACGCTTGGATTAGTTTGCTCGAGGTCCTTCATCCACTCTCTTGTCTTCATGTGAGAATCCGTGGTCCTGGACGTGTTCACCTTCTTCTTTTTTGGAACTGTTTGGCTGGGTCCAGCATATGTGTCTTTAGAAGTCGCCCTTAGGGAGGCTGCACTAAGAGGCGTTCTTTCGCCAGTCATGCCAAAATTTTGCTCTGGATCGCTTTGTTCCAGTGAGCTCTTACGCCCCACGTCCGGCTTGCACACAAAAACGTCTTGCACGCAGTTAAAGCCTGAATTGGGTTAATGAAACGGGCCTGGTTGACTTTCGGGTAATGCTCGTACATTTGGGCTTGCCTCCATCACACTTCTTGCTGCGTCGTATACACGCCACGCATGTTGTCTGAGTCCTGGCACTGAATAAGCGCTGTCGTCTCATATTCTCTGGCTGGATCACTGACATGGATGGATTCACTGCTTCATATTCTTCAGCCGTATTATCTGGATTGCTTGGCGAAAACGTGGGCTGCTCGACCACTGTACTCGGCTTAGCATGTAACGCTTTTGGTAGTCGTCTCGGGTTTCCCTTGGGGTAATCAATCAGTATGGATAATTGAGATAGGAGCGCTGGTACTCACAATCAGCTGGACACCCTTAGGGATTGGAGAGAATGGATTGCTTGGCGTTGGCATGTAATTTGTGTAATTTCGGTCGACAATTCCACTGAAATGTTCGCTCTGTTTCGACTTCATAGGACTAAGAGGTCCTGTTTGAAGTGGAATGTTCCCGTAACCAGGGCCAGTGGATGAAATTTGCTCGGTCCTCCGTGGAGGTAACATTGGTTGTGTCTCGCGGTTGCTCTCGCGGTTGCTCTCGCGTGCGTCACCTTCGTCCTCTGTGTCCTCAATAGCACAGCACTTCTCCAAAGCACTCAAAACACGCCCATACACAGATTGGAGATACACGTCAGAACGTCCACGTTCGTCATTCTTCTGTTCAACACCTTCCCAACAAGCCTGAATCGCATTGCGGTAAGATGTACCACACCGAGCTGCAAGCAACTTGTAGACAGCAGCAGGATCTTCTTTCACGTCTATCCTCCGACTGTTACCACCAATGTCGTCTCTCAGCTCTCTCGACGACTGCCAAAGACCAATCTCCAGTAGAAGAAGGGCTAAGCTGTACAGATCCAGCAGTTGAGATTCGGTCGTGAAGGGTGTCTTCTCCGTCAGTCTGGGGTCGAGCTTATGACGATACCAGGTAACGTCTGCTGGCTCTCTCAAGTGCTTGCCGTCTTGGTTTGCCGGCTCCGTGAAGAGGTCATAGGAAGTCAGGTACGGCCGGCGAAGGTCAACAGAGGACAGCCAGTCGTCGGAACCGCTTGCGTGCGATGCGTGATCCTCGAAGAAAGTAATGTTGCATGCGGCGATGCTTCCATGCACAAAACCTCTGGAGTGAAGATCGAAGACGCTGGAAGCAAGGTTGTATGCTAGTCGAAATTTGACTTCGAGGGCTGGCTCGAGATAACGACGTGATAGAATATCTGCCAATCGAGCATAGTATGGGTGTGGTACAGACAGCCTCTTGGAGTCTGAAGATGATGATGTTGAAAGCGCAGACTTCAATCGGCTAGGTATTTCGTAGACGAGACCAATTCGAGAGTCTCGAGCATCCTCAAAGGACCCAATCAAGTTCAAACTACCAAAGTCTGGCTTCTCTGTATCGTTTTGCTTCTGATGTAGTGCGTTACAGAGTCTTTCGAATCGTTCTTTCGGATAGCCGACGCCGGTGAAGAATAGGTCGTCGTCGTATGTGGCGATTTCAACTAGCACAGGCGCATCGACTGTCGAACCGGTTGGCGCAAATCCAGAAGCCTCCGTTCTCATATACAAAATCTGTTTTCCACCTTCCACGATCAAATTCTTCGAACCATCTCCATTCTTAAACACGATACTCGATCCCGTCGCATTCCGCAACTGCTCCGGCCCAATCGTCTTCGTCGTCTCCATCCTCGACTTCTCAAACGTGCTTTCCCGCCTCAGCACAAGTTCAATTTTCGGCTTTTGCACCTTCGGTTTTGGCGGTCCTCCTTGTCTCATCCTCGAAATATCATAAAGCGTATCAATCGAGCTCGTCAAGTCCTTAACCAAATCCTCAAACCTAGCCCTATCCCACACAACCGTTATCTTCGCCTCTGCCGCTTTCTCCGCTGCACGACTCAAGAGCAAAGTGTTTCCGGCTCCTGATGATTTCCATAACGGTTCTGCCTCCGCGAGGATATCCTTGATCGTTCCCATGATACTCCCAACCACATCTGCAAGACCAGCTCGCGAGAGCGATTCGTCTATATCGTCATATGCCGGCGGCGCATCTGGCGGTATTCCAGGCCGTATTTCTGCTGCTTCTGACCATCGTAGACCCCATGTTGTGAGCCTATCTTTCTGTATCCTGAGCTTGCGGTATAGTTGTTGGAACGCGGCGTCTTCGTTACCTGCTTGGTTTGTGGCGAATGCGAGAGAAGACTTCGTGTCGGTGTACATTTTGGTCAGCCGCCTCTGTAGAGGCAGCTCAAATGGTAAGAAACCAGCCATTTGGTCGTTAACTGGTTGAGGATTATTTCTCATCGTCCTAGGAATTGTGAATGAGGATTGAGGGGTAGGCCGCGTTCAGCACGGATTTATGAATAGTTTAAGCAGCGCAACGCTGGACAGCGACTGAGGAGCTGAAAATTTACATGAGAATTATTTCTAAGATTAACTACATGATAAAATTTCTACCTAGATGCGACACCGAAACTGACGAGGTCAATCTGCGAATGCTCGAGTACAGAAAGTGGGAGCCTGATACCCCACAGGGTTCCTTAATTGGTTGGCTATTGCCTGTCGTGCTCAGCCGCACGGGCTTCCCGATCGAGGGCCCAGTCTCGCTACTCCTTGTTTTGTTTCCGATGGAACCAGAACAGAAAGACAACACCACAAGCAAGCTGTATGGAATCATACGTCGCTGTTGGTTCGACCATCGACCCACTCGGCAGGTCGCAAGCCCTGTGAGATTTATGGACTATGTCGTAGACTTCAAGCTTCCAGCGCTTAAGACCAAGTCTATATGGTTACAGTGCTCGTTTCTAAGCTCGCGTCAAACCCGCTAAGAGACACCAAGGTCTTTTGAACAAGAGTGAACACAGAGACCGGAACCAGCATGACTTGTTAGCATCTTTCCGCGTAGAAGTTGGCTCGAAGGGTGATTGTTATTCTGTCGGTCTGAAATAGCTAATGAACCTAGCTAGGATCTGAGCCAGATCCCGGTGTCGACCTTCTTCCTTGAAACTTGTATCAGAGGGTACCATTCGCACGCGCACGGATACTCCATACGACGACCGATAAACCATCATCCAGCGGGGCCTGTCTGTCTCGTGGCTCCTCACTATCCTTCAGGCCCTAGCCTGCGATCTTGTCCACCCGCTCGGCTCAAAGTATCCTTGGACATCTCTCTCATCGTCACACATGGAGATCCGTCTCAATCCTGTTCCCTTCTCTTCATACTCGATTGGCGCCTGGCAATGCATAGCCTCCTCGTCGCAGTCATACCCTTGTATGGCTTCCTCCTCATCCCTGTATTCCATTTGATCGGTATACCTCTCTTCCCTCCCATCCATGTACTCGGTCTTCGCATCGACCGCTGCATCCACGTCATATTCCTTCTCCCAGGCTTGAACAGGACTACAACCCACACTCCTGATATACATCATTCCCATGGCAACACCCTCCGTATACACAAAGAGACAAGTATTCAGATGCAACATCACTCCGAGTCCCATAATCCAGTACTTATGTGGATGGTCCAGAAATCTCACACCCAGCATCAACCATGGCATCAACAGGATGACAAAAATCGTGATCATACTAAGGAAAATCGACTTGGATGTCTTCAGTTCCGCTTGCGATGGCGTACGACGGCATTTCAGCTTATTGGTGGGAGCGTTTGGGTTTTCGCAGAATAGGGACGGTGGCAGATTCGCGACGGTATTTGCGCCAGTGAAGGCGCAGACGGGCTCCAGCATTGAATAGGCGGAGCGCATTTTGGCGTGCTGACTTTTAATGTTTACCTGGATATTCCGAGGTTCCTGGCTTGAATTGTGACTTGACGGCGGCGGATAGTGACGGAATAAAGAAGTCAAAACGGAGGTGATGGCGGAATATGTGCTGTCAGGGCATCGTGGAGGTATCAGTGACGACTGCGACCGTCACGATGCTCGTCATGGTTGTGGTTGAGTCATCGAGGACACTCGCCCTGGGACTGACGCAAAGTATGGGCTGAAGGCATGAGAATGAGGCTGGGAGTGTCTGGGGGTCCTCGTCGGTTCCGCAGCTCAGATCTTCAAGCCTCGCGATACCATGATTCACCATTACGAAAACTGTCATGACGATTTTATCAACCGCCTGCTTCCTGAGGTTCTCGCCCAATGGTGCCTGAAGGCAGCACGAAGCTCACGATGGGTCTAGACTGCGTTCTTCTCGCTGCAGACCTTGAGCTTCTCTACCTCTGAATCACCACTTCAACACCGAGAACACTAGTCAGCATTACTCTGGTGAGCTATGCGGATGTTGCAGCCTTGTTCACCGCTGAAAGCTCTCGGTCAGTGAGGTGTCATGGAGGCAAGGAAAACCGCTTCCCCATTCCACTCCTGGCCTGCTCGCTGGAAATAGGAATAACTTGGTGGAAAGTGATGAGATCGCGGAAACACAATGACGATGGTATGATAGGCCTCCAAGGAAGGGAAGCAGAATCTTGATCACCGATGAAATGAAACACTGTCACCTGTATTGTCAAACCTTTGAATCTTCGCACCTACTCCGGTGTTGCCAGCGGCCCGGCCTCTGCGCTGTGAGAAAGATAGGAGCTACAAACGGCTCTGCTACTCATAGCCGAACCAGCTGTGATCAGCACAAACATGCCAACCGGCAGAAATGCGAACAGTGAGAGTATGCAATTTGGGATGAGAAAGGGGAGAATGGAAGCCTTCGAACTTCTCGAAGCTATTGCGTAAATGAGGACACTTTTCCAAAACGTGCCAAGTTTAGCTGACGACAGCAGAAGAAGAGTGCCAAGCTCTACAGATGGAGCTGACTTGAGGCGAACTACTGCGGCCCTTCCCCGTCTCGTATCTCGCAGATCCTCTTGGAGATGTTGGAGTGGCTGCGCGAATTTTGCTGTTCGCCGACCTTTTCGAGCTCAGCTCGATTTCCCGATTGCTATGTTCAAAACACACCTTCACGGTCTTTGCACCCCTCCCGAAGTCGCTCTGACAGCCTCGGGATGCCGAGCAGTGCCGTGCGGCAAGGCTTTAAGTGACTTGTGTCAGCGTATCCGTTTTTCCCATCACTCTAACTTGTCAACGTTTCATGCCCTAGACCGGCCGACACTATCGAAGGCTCTGTAGCCCTGGCCATCCACTTTGTGTCGGGATCTCAATCGAAGAATTTTCTAGCTCTGTTCTTCCAAATGGCCTGTAATTTCCAATCACGGGTCCTTTATCCATTTTTGTGTCCTCACCGACTTTGCCGATCGGTTGTCGAGTGTCAGGTCTGGCATCTGCCGCGTTGCCCGCGCAGCCCGCGCATGCCGCCTCTCGCTGACGTCGGCCGCCGTCAAGAAAATTCTCACATGGGATCCTGCCGGCCAACGAATCAACAACGTGGGATGCTGCGGCCAGTTGTCAGTTGTCTTTGTCAATGTCAATGTCAGTGTCAGTGTCAGTGTCAGTGTCAGTGTCAGACCGTGTCAGACCGTTTCAGACCGTTTCAGGTGTTTCAGAGGTATCCTCCCCTTCCATTCCCATAAGAAAAAATCCTTCCCACCCGGAGCTTCGGCGACTCTGCAACTGCCGAGCTTCGCAAATCACTGCCGGCGCGCAAAACTTGACAGCTCCACCTGCACGACAATTCTCGGTGACAGCATCCACACTCTGCACGATACGCCCATTCGCACAGCACACAATGCCGAATTCGTAAGACGAATCCCCCTGGCAAGCAGAGGCGAGCTGACCAAGATGTCCAAACGCCGCACACGGCACTCCGTACACGGCACTCCGTATCCGGATATTTGTCCATTTGCTTCTCGTTCACCTTTCGCCGGCTCTCCACATTGGGCCCCGCTGCCAGAATACCTTCACGACGGATCTTCAACACACCGTGTGTGTAGGTACCGAGCCGCCTCTTGCACAACTCAAGCTCTGTCCGTGCTTCTCGGAAGCAATTCGAACGAGGCTCCGCAAGACCTTCAGCCTAATAAGCGTTAATGCATACGCAATCCTCGGCGGCCGACCTAGTTGTTCAGGATGGTTGCCATGCAGGGACGTCCCGTAAAATACAGCACGCGTATAAAAACGTCCATCATGAAAAATTCCTGTATCTGTACAGAAAGTGGTCTGTGCTTTAATCCTTTTTGGCACAGGTTTTGACGCTGTTCGTACTATAGCAGCCTGTCCGATCTCGGGCCTTTTACCGTGCATTTTGGCAGCAAGTGGTTGGATAAGGCGTCTGTACAAATACGTACGTCAAGAGAATTTATAGCTGTACCGTGTCCGTCTACCGTACACAACGGCTAAAAGACGACGTCTTTCTACGATCCCTACAATCCCCCTGCCCACTTGCCACACCCACGTTCCTCGTCCGTCGCGCCGTGGCAGCCTCGTCAGGCACGTTGACTGTCACCGGTAGCCCACTCAGCCCCACGCTATCCCTTGTCCCTCCTGCAGCTAGAAAATTGGCAGCGGAGATCATGCACTATTGACATACGTCAGTCTCTCGGCGGCGCTTGGCTTTCATCTGTGGTGGCCCTGTCCTCGCCTTTTGCCGCCCTTCCATCATGTGGCATGCTTCACATTGGTCAAGCTCCTCGACCCAAAAGGCAGTTACCGTCAGTGACCCCCACTGTGCCATTTGGCGCAGTGGAGCTCTTCCCTCAGCTAGAGCAAGTTTTTGAGAGGGGGATAAACCGGTTGCGGAATGGGGACCAGTGGCGCAGCAGTCGTTGGGCGTCGCGTCACGTCACATACCAGACACGTTAAGGTTTGAGCCCTTTCCCCCGTCTCCTCTCTTTTGCAGGCCGTGCTCTATGTGCAGCTGCACGAGATGAGCAGCAAGGCAGACACAGGACTGGGGCGGATGCCCCTCGTGCCAATTACGAAGTAGAGATTGATCAGATGGAAATTGGACATCGGGCCCAATTTCCGGATTTCTCTTGGGAACACGTTTGCGGTAATCAGGCACGAGCGCCAGACCCAGATTAGACTGACGTTTGGCCCGGTTGTTGTTTTGCGCCTTCGACGCATCTGTCAATCATGCACGTGCCCTACTTTTTAACACTTTCCAAACATCCGGTAAATCAGATAAGCAAGGTGTCACGGAATCAGATCATGCATGAACACGCGTAGACTACGGTGCATTATGATTTGTTCGTTTCTCATGGCTTCTCTTGCCATTCATCATTGCTCTAGTTTTACAATGCCGCAGATACCCAACCCCTTCAGACCTGGGTAATAATGCGCCGTCGCAATGCTGTATGAAACAATCCAGCCTCCCATTACCCCTTTTCCTTGTGACCCCTTATGCTCCGTCCCATCCGAAAACCCGTGTTCATTTATGTGTTCGTTTCTGTGTACGTTGGCAATGCCTTACAGCTTGGTGTTGCCTCTTGGTCTTTCGGCCTCATCATCGTCCATGCTGGCATCCTCATCACCACTGTCATCGTAGTTTCCACCGGAGTAGTTGCCATTCGGACCGTCAGACGTGCGGGTCTTGCGACCATCGTTAGCCTTCTGATCGTTGAGCAAGGCCGGCAATTGGCGACGACGGGCGTTGATGAACCAGTTCGAGATTTGGTCTATCAATTGTTAACCTTTGTTCGTCGACTCGCTCCTAGTAGCATGACTTACTCATTTGCAGACCAGTGATCATCATGAGCTCCTGCTTCTCATCCTCAGTTGGATATGGATGATGGAGGTGGGCGTGGAACCAGGATCTGAGCTTGTCGGTGGTCTCCTTTGGAAGGTTTCCACGTCTCTTTCTCTGAGTTCCCTTGCCATCTGGGGCATGCATTGGCCCGACGCTGTTCGCAAACTGCTCATGGTGACCTCTGTACTCCTGTGGGTGGTAAGCTGGAGGATACGATGGCTGCGCCATGTGTCTCGGACGGCTGTCGTAAGCTCCGGCGAACGTTGGAGCTCCATATCCTGGCGGTGGCTGATCGTACTGTGGTGGAGGGTACTCGGACTGAGGATAACCGTAGCGATCTCCAGGATATGGACCCCCGCGATAGTCGACAGGGCGTCCATCGGAGTACATGGAGCGCGGTTGCGTGTAGTATGGTCCAGAAACTTGTCTCTCTCTTGCGTAGTATGGTGGCGAAGACCCATCACCGGACTCGATGGATGGGACGACTCTCTCTGGGTTTGGATAGCGCGACGCTGCCTCTCCCGGTGGACGCATGTCAAGCTCTGGTACAGCCTAGTCGTCGTTAGTCTGATTCAATGTTTGCGAGGTTGTTTGTTGTACGTACCTGACGGATCGGTGGTAGAGTCAAAGCATCGTCGTCCGCTGTTCTGTACTGGTGCTGGCCGTAAGAGCGCATTGCTAAAGCTGCCATGTTGCCCGACTGCGGTTGATCGTAGTAAGCCGGTGGAGCGCGATGTTGAATTGGGCTTGTCTGAGCAGTGATAACTTGCTGCTGCCCTTCGTTGCGGGATACAGCCAGGGTAGAAATATTCGGTCTATCCATACTTTGTTAGAAATAAGGTTCTGGTTTATGTTCTCTTAAAGCATTGGTGCATTCGAAAACGATTGGGTTTTGAGGTGCGGTTGTGGCGGTGCGAGCCTGCCAAAACAACATTTCCAGAGGCGTCGACGTGCCCACCATGCCAGGTTGCAGCTGCCAAAATACCGCTTCTTCGTTATGAGGTCCAGATAAACTGATGGGATGACAATTCAAAAGAGGAAAGCACAACATACCTCTGCTGAAAGCTGTCACTGATGGCAGTTGACTGAGACTGAAGGTTGAATGCAGGGACAAGCGACAATAAATAGAGCTTAAGCTAATCGTTGAAGTGAAATATGGCAGCGTCAATAGCTTATGGTTTGCTTAAACGAGTAAAGGTGAGTGGTCGAAGTGTCGAAGTGATGTAGTAGATAAAAATGTAAATGGAAATAGCCGCCAAATGTTGATGTCGATAAGGTAAGTAATGCCCAGCCTCTAATGCAGTCAAACTTTAATGACGAGGTGACAGGGTCACTGATCCTTAAAGCAAAGGCGGAGAAGTCGGAACGAAGTTGGACTGGTGGGGGCTTTTCCTCGGATCCTCGGTCGACGGTCCTCTATGGTTCCAGAGCCAAGGACTGACTTGTGGATGATGGCAAGGCTGCAAAAGTGGGTGTGATCTGGAACGACGGGTCTATCTATGATGGGTCTCAGAAAGCGGAAGGTCTCGAAGTCTTATGTAGAAGCGGGCAGCTGTCCGCTGCGTTGCAAGACGACGACGGTCTGCCAGATATCAGGTGAAGATGCTGCTTGTTGAAGACAGGGTATTTGAGAGCACGCGGTGGCATGAATAATGCAGTACGCACTCGCAAGCAATGTGTTGGTTCCAGAAATTAGGTCCAGACATGCCCCGCAAGCGCAAGACGCCGGACAGATGAACGGCCTGCTGCACAGATGCCGAGCTGGGATTGGCAAGGTCTCAAAGGACTCGAAGAAGGTCCAAGGGTAGGGCGTTATGTGTGACATTGGCTAGTAGAGACACACCTGCAATTCTCAGCATTTCCCAGCATGCAGGAGAAGTGACAGGAGGACAAGAATCCGTGGAGGTTGACAGCCGTTCACTCTATGTGGCGCCCATCGTGGCGTCACGATCTGGAACCAGGAATGTCTTCGTTGCTACGAGTACTCCGTAGGTAGGGTTCAAACAGGCCTGGCCGTCCAACAGAAGCTCGCGATAGTAGGCAGGGTGTACCTCGAGCAATGCAGTATGATGGTCACCTTGGGAGATGAGGGAGAAGCTCCGGATCTGGTTGTCGTTGCTACCAGAGTTCAAGTGACCACATAAAGCGCTGAGTGCCGACGCTGGAATGATGAAAAGCAGATGCGTCATCCACAATGAAGCCAACCAGTTGGCCCAAACAAAGCGAAGTAAATGAAGCGGCATTGGTAGCGCGAGCTATTCTCAGAGGAGAAAGTACTCGTAATTAGAAATGCGGAGATAAATTAGATAATATGGAAGTTGCCTCAGCTCGAAAGATGACGTGAAAATAGTCGTAAGGTTGACCGTCGTGCAGGGAATAGAGCGTAGGGTGTGGTTGATGGACGGACTCCTTGCCTTCAAGGTTGTGCATATCGGGCCTTGCATAACTTGATCACAGCGTGACATGCATCCCTTGCCATCTATCCCGCCCGGCCTTACCTGAACCTGAACGGCACACCACCAACTCCAACGAAACCGCTTTCTGTGCTTTTAATTGGCCGTGTCGTACCTCTAACTGTCCTTCATTGTCTTTAACCTCCGTCAATCCATGATGATATTCGGAGCCAAGAAGTGTCAAACTGCGATATCGAATCTCGACTCCGTGCTTACGACATAGCCCACGTCCACTAATCCTCCGTCCGAGAACTTCCACGCTGTCGTCATGGCCAAAAGTCAAACACCTCTCGGGGTTTGCCTTCTTATGCTTTTGCGCGCTCCTCCCCTGTGCTTCCAGGCGGTCCCAGAACTTGGGGTGAACGAGGCCCGCGGCATACTAATCGAACATGCACGCACCCAGGATCGTGTTCAGGACGGAGACGTTGCCTACTTCCCCGTGGGATGGATAGCAGCCCAGCAGCAGATGCTGTCACCACCCACCTGGTTCCTAGAAAATAATTTAGCTCTAATCAGTGACAGCCCCCCGGTTTCAAACCATGGACGGCCTGCATCTCAAACCTTGAAAATGTACGACACGCCGATAAAGGAGATACGTCGTCGCCGAATGCAGGGATACATGGATATCAACGGAGGGGTTTGAGGCAGCAGATTGGCTGGAACGCATCTGACATTTCAGCTTGAGCGTTCGTCGATCCGCTGCCATCCAGCATCATGCCCGCGTTGGACCACATTGACCGAGTTAGCCGCCTCTCAACAATGATGCGGGCGATCGCAAGTTCCGGTTTGGGATGTCTCATGTGCCAACAATTTCTGAGGAGGCTATGAAGCCTCTATCTGCTGCCATTTCGAGACAGTCCATGGCTCTGCGATGCACCGCTGCGACGCTGGGATGCTCAAAGATTTAAAATGCTACTAGACAGTGGGGTTTCCCTGCTCAGAACCTATTTTGGTCGAAAAAAATACGGATACCGTAACCTGTTAAGGCTTCGGTATTTTCTGGATCCATGTGCCAAGCGATCGGTGTCTCGCATGGTCGGCTCGAGGACAGGAACTGAAAATACAATCAAACCTGCTTATATCAACGGCCCAAAATCAGCGTTTGGGGTTCCTTGTGTTAAGGTTTCGTTGGAGCAATTTGGGCCTTGGCGTTCAAATCCCCTAATTAAGCTTAGTGTATATCTCTCAGAGAACAAATGGGGAACTTGGGAAGAGACGACCCTAGATTTCACTGATGGCCTGTTCGACTGCAGATTACGACTTCAGATTACGACTTCGCAGCAACTTTAAAGTTTAGCAGCTTGGCCGTTTTTTCAGCTTCAAAGTTGATGGTTGTTTGCTTGCAATTGCAATTTTTGCAATTTTGTGATCCGCGTAAGTATTGTCATTGGAGACGTGCGGACACGTTGCGATTGTGACAATTGAAATCTTGACACGCAACACTGTCTTGCAAGTAAGTAACACGCAACTGTAATTCAAGAGCTTGACTAATAGTTGTAATTGCAGGTCAGACCCAAGCTCAAAAAGTAACAGCGCAAACTTCCTGAAACCAACGGAGCTCAAATGGTAATGGAAAGTGCCAGAAAGTGCCTCAAAAGCTTTCACAGATTGCTGGTGTGTGAACGGACTTAAAGAGAGTGTCCAGAAGGAGCCAGAACAAACATGTGTGTTTGCTTATTTAAGCTGGAGGACATATTGAGTTGTTGGAACAACTGGGAGACGTATTCTGACAACAGAACAAGACGTGTTTGAGTGTAATAGTCAATTCGGCGGAGTACCAGGAGTTCGGGGAACTGGATATCACGAGATGAAGAGGAAGCACTGGAGGCTTTGGTCGGCGCAGAATGTATATAAATACAACGACTATTGTCTGGAGAGCCAGTCCAATACTGGACTTTCCTTAACTAGGAGTGCGGGCAAGCGCCCAATGCCAAGCCCGTGGAGTTCTATTAGCCCAAAGGGCTTCCCTGTCACGTGTTTCTCGGCCCGCGCCCTGCGCCCCTGAGCGCCCAACGCCAGCGTACTGAGTTCTCTTGGCCGTGCCATTACATTGAGTAAGGTAAAGACGCATAAACTCAACACTATCAACTGCACTTATGCAATCTGCAACGTATAGATTGTAGTTGTGGTAATTGGCAATTGTAAGGCGCAGCAGAAAGAAGGTTACGTGGGGCCCCCTGCGGCCGAGGCTCTTAAGGCAATGTAGGCGATACGATTGCGCGTCCGATATATCAGCGACCTTTAGCAGGTAGCAGATCCGTAAGGATTAGTCGATGTACAAAGTCATACCTACCTATCTAAGGTTGTTGACATCTAATTCCACTGTGACCTTTCTTTCCATTCTTTACCTCAAAACCCCTTTCCGTATCGTAGGACGTGGCGTTACAACAATGCAAGTTGATAGTGTTGAGTCTAGGCGTCTTTACCCTACTCAAACACGCCTTGTTCTGTTGTCAGAACATGTCTAGCTGCTGTTCTAACAGCTCGACACGTCCTCCAGCATTTAGTACACAAACAAGCAAGCACGCATGTTTGTTCTGGTCCTT
>RCNJ01000114.1_pt1 | contig 69549 bp, 52 predicted proteins | sample 2041171 | NCBI WGS metagenome assembly RCNJ01 (sample SAMN09708213, study PRJNA481090) | feces metagenome | biome: feces | host: Pygoscelis adeliae | place: Antarctica: Rookery Lake | collected 2010-03-01 | reverse complement strand
CCCCCCCCCCCCCCGGCATCCAATTCTCATCCCCTTTATTAGCAGACCCAAACTGCTTCTCAACCAACCCCCTCAACCCCGGACTTGGCGTATACGCTCTCTCCATCCAGCTCCCTCCCCCGCCCAACCCACTACCCCTGCGCCCTTGTCCCGTATTCGGTTTCCTCAATTTATTCGGCGTGTCAACCTTTCCTTCCTCTCTTACTGGGGCAGGAAGCAGACTGGATTGTGCCGTAACAGGACGAATGGTGGCGATACTCGACTTATTGACCAGAGCTCTGTTATTGTTGCTAGTGTATCCTCCCCCTCTGTTGCCGACGACGTGGGAGGAGCTTAATGCACTGGAAGAGCGGTATGCGATATTTGCATGACTTGCGCTTGTGGTGCGTTCTGCGAGTGGTATAGCGTTGCGGAGTCTCGTTTTACTGGTTTGAGTCTTCATCGGTGGTGGAAGGGCACCACTCATCATTGACGTGCCCTCCTTATCCCGACCCACCTCTCTGCGGCCACGACTAGTACTCCTGGTTCTTAGTGGTCCTGGCCGCAACACTTGAGGGACAGGGGGTGGGGGTGGTGGAGGAGGGAAGGATGGCAGCGGTGGTGGCGGTTGAGGGAACGCATCCAGGTTGAGGTTCCCACTGCCGCCGTTGTAACCGATGATGCTTGCCTGGCTGCTTTTCTTCATTATGCCCATCGGTCTCCCATTAGCATTGATTAGCCCACTAGCATTAACCAGCCCACTCGTAGCTCTACCCAGCTGGCCCTGCAACCCCTGCACATCCCCCACCGGCTGCGCGTGAACATGGAGCCCCCATCTCCCCCTATTAAGTGCCGCAGCAGACGCTGACCCCGGTTTCGAACTGCCATTTCCAGGCCCGACGTTGGTATCATCGCCATGGATCTGTGCCTCCTCTCTAACATGCTTACTTCTCGTCCTAACCAGGCCCAGCCCCAGCCCCGGCCTCTCCCTCCCGCCATCAAAGCTTGAAGGCCCCGAAACAACTATTTTCTCCTCGATCGATCTCCGCCATGGGACAACAGTAGCAAACGACTGCATACTAGCTTTACTCTTAATCGTCGCCAGACTTCTCTTCGGCACCACATGCTGAACAGGGACTGGGGCTGGGGGTGCGTTGCTGCTGTCTAAACCACGGACTTGGCCACTCATCCATGTCTTCCAGTCTTGGCTGGAAACACTCGTGCTGGTTCTATGTTTTGGCTGGCCCTCGGAGAAGCGGTAAGTCTTACGATCCAGCAGGATCGCTGAGCCGTGTTTACCCGGACTCCAGTCCTTCTCGAGGGATTCGTCGATACTTTCAAATGGAGGACTCTGTCCGGATGTTGTGCGGGAGTACACGCTTTCTGAAACATCGCTTCTCTTGCTCCCAGCACTCCCTGCCTCGGTGATCTCCCCCACATGTGGCTTGGTTGGCGTAGTATGAACGCTGGTTCCAATGCTCTCCACAATCGCCGCGCCATCACTCACATAACTGACCTCCGAGTCATCACTCTTACTCACAATCGGCCACTCACTCCTCGCCCCCCTGAAGGGACTGACCTCTAACCCATCCTCCTTCTTCTCAGCTTTCTCGTCAATAAACATACCCAAAGTCTCCCTCCTCTCCGCCTCCGCAATAGCCTGCCGATACGGGCTCGCCACCCGCCCGATCTTCAAAACATCACTCGTCCCAAAAAACGTGCTCCTCGTCTCCCTCAACCCCTTTGCTGCAGGCAACACAGGCTCCATCTGCAACGCCACCTCCTGCGGCGCAAAGCTAGTCCTCACACCCCCAGCGCCAGACATACTCAGCCTCCCATCTCGAGATGGCACATCCCCCATAACCGGCGGCGGAAAAGCTCGGTAATTAACCTTCGGTGGCTGTGCCCGACTAGTAATCACCGTCGAAGCGTTTGAAACTGTTCTACCCCTACCATTCTTATGTGCAGATTTATACGTCACAGACCCCGTATCATTGACATGCGTAGCGAGCGCTACCGGAGGCATGAAATCCTTGAGGTCCCCATGGCTCGGGGACTCCCTAATAGGGAGCGGCGCCTCCTCACCATGGGGCACAGACTTGATCGTCTTCGTGCTATCACTCGCTCTGGGCGTTTCGCCAAGCGAGCTGCGACGCAGTGGTACCGGCGTAGGGGGATCGATGCCGTTTAAAGTAGCCTGTGAGTGTCTCTCTTTCAACTTCGCCTGTGGGCTCGTCTCATCGAGTCTCTTCATCAGAGCGGAATAGACCCTCGCACTGTCGACGGGGCTAATCAGGCCGCCGGGCAATGGATGCACGTGGGAACTTAGAGCAACTGCTGGACTTGCCATTGTGCTGCCGGGAAAATGGAAGATTGGGTATGGTGAGAACTGATTTCTGACAGTTGGGCGAGTGAAGGAGGATGACGTTTTATGCGTCCCATTCTCGTTGATAATACTCAGGCGCTGCCTCTCCCTCTCCGCCGCCCTGTCTCTATCGTTCATCGTGCTGGTATACCTGCTCCCAGTCTCACTGGCCGTCCAACTCGTCAGCCTGCTTCCACCGCTGGCCTCACTCCTCATAGACTGCATACTGCCAGCCAGACTTCTCAGCTGCTGATGACTTGGTATGGCGTGGAGACTAGGAACACGGCTAGGGACCCTCAGCACATTTTCTTCATCAGGGTGCGGGACGTCTAAGTACTCATCATGAATGCTACTCGGGGCCCCAATCTGCATCTGGTACTCGCCGATATGGTTTCTCGTCGACTCCACCTCCTGCGGCGGCATCCCATCCTCGCTCTTCGTCCTCTTAAACAACCCCCGGATCTTCCTCTTGAATGTATTCGACGCCTTTCTAGCCTTGGCCTTGACGGTTCCCATCTTGCCGTCATGAACAATGGAAAGTTGGTTCGGGCCAGCGATAGGCATACCAAAGCTATTCGTGCTGCTCGGCCTCCTCATACTCCTCCGCATCTCCCTCTCATCACTCCTAATCTTCCTCTGCTTAAACAAAAAGCTCGGCTGAGAAGACAATCTCTGCTGCTCAACCTGATGCAGGAATTTGTCCCTTGCAATCTGGACATCGACATCATAATTAGGATTCGAATTCGTGCTCGTCCTAAGCCTCTGCCTTGTGCCCTGCAGAAAGGACATCGACTTCGGTGCCCTGAGTCCTGGGGCCCGAGAACCCCAGGCGCGAGAGCTCGGACGACTGCTATCCAGTCTCGATGAAGCCGGTGTGCCATTGCCGAAAACTACACCAGTGTTGTTGTTATGCAGCAACGACTTACTACGTCGAATCTTCCTATAACTGCTCGGCGTGGACGCAACGTCGTCTTCGCGGGTATAATACTCGTCATACGCCGCCAACGCAGCAGTATATCCCGCCGATCCAGGTGTGTTGGCATGCTCAAACGGAACCTTCCCAAGACTGGAGCAGCGACTCGGCGGCCGGTATGAAGCGGGCACAGCAGCATCGTTCGTCAGAGCTCGTGGGCGGAGAGAGCCAATGCTTAGCTTCTTCTGCGGCACATCGGTCTCTGTAATCCGTCTTGGGCCTAATGGCCGTTGTGGTGCGGCCTTTGAGCCTACGAAGCGGACGCTGCGGGTCCGTTTGATGTCTGTGGTCGAGGCTGCACTGCTGACGGATGGTCGACCGGACCGATTGACGTGGTAGCGATGATTTTCGTCCTGTCGACGAAGATTGTGGTTGGTGAGTTGTGTGTGCATGACAGTTAAATCGCCGCTGCGTCGTTCTTGTGCCCGGTTGAAGGCGCAGAGGGCGGCGGCTTCTGCGTCTCGGCGGGAGATCTCGGGGTCGATGGGTGGGTTGAATGGTTTGAATTGGCCGGATGAGGATGCTGATTTGCGGCGGTTGGCTTTAGCGCTACGAAGCATGGCTACTGGTGATGAGGATGACTGTCGACGTTCAATGACGTCGCCGAGAGACGGCGATAAGTATATCGAGTATGAGGTACTCATCCAAGAAGCGAAGCTGGAAACATAAAACACTTCCAAGATGAACCAAATAAAAGCAGTTTGCTGTCCAAAAGCGAAAGGCAACAGCAAGACCAAAATGCACCCACTGCAACCCAAGGAGCGAACGACTATCCAAAGTTGCGAAGATGTTGAAGAACAAGAAGCCAAGGTGACGGAGAAATGACCCGAGTAAATAGATGAACGGAGTAAACGTAGGGAAGGTGTACCTACTGAGGTATCCACCAGAGTTTTGGAAGGCACGCTTCGCCAGCGTCTGGCCACTTGCTCTCCAAATCAGGAACTTACCGAAGAAATAGCCATCGACCCCTTAATATCTCGCAGCTACTCGTCCAACTCCGTCGCGCTTACTACCAAACTCGAAACCCGCTCAATTTGGACGTCATACTCACAGACGCTCCTCGGATGCGGCAGTGGCGATGCCCATCAGAATCCATGGAATAAAATATTACTTCGAGGACGAGATCTCAAAGATGCTTCATTTTATACCACGACCCGCGCCATTAACAATGCAGCAACGCCCTCGTTGTCTTCCAGTGTGATCGTCGTATATACTCCACCTATGCATCTCTTGCTTAGTTGTCACATCCGCCACAAAAGCAGAAGCCCCACTACCTCGCTCGGACATTACAAGTCCATTCCCACTAGCAATAATTAGCCTTTTACTTCTCCTTCTTAACCACCCAACTCACCGCTTTCCCCTCCTCATCCCCCGTAAACACCCCCCCACTCATCGGCCTCACCGCCGTTATCGTAGCAGTAGTCCTCGCCCCTTTCCTAGGATCCACATGCTCCAGGCACTTCACCAGCTCTAAGCACCACCCGGTACGTTCCCCATACCTGCCCAGATCATTCCTCACCGTCTTCCTCCATACATTCACCACACCTCTTTTATGGCCTGTGAAGACCAGATTGTTCTCGGACCACTCGTTGCCGACGCCCTCGTAGAAGGCGCAGGAGTGTATATAGTCGTCTACCTCGCTGCAGACATTCTGGTCTAGTATCAGATCACCGTTCAGCGTGTACATTGCCACTTTTTGTCCGCGGCACAGCATGATATCGCCTGAGATGGAGTTGATCTGTGCACATTGCACGTGACGACCAGAAGCGAGTTTACGGACAAACTCTAGGCGGTTGAGATCCCATAGAATTACCACGCCGTCGGTAGATGCTGACAAGATCGTGCTAAAACTTCTGCTGACAGCAATTGTTGATACGGGATGCCGGTGCCCGAATAAGCTTGCCTTGGGTGTTAGAGCCACTGACTTGTCTCGGTCTTTGATGTTGACGTTCCACAAGCTAAGGACACAATCCTCGCCGGCGGTAACGAGCGTCTTTGAGTCAGCAAACAACATTGCGGATAGTTGTCCGACATGGGTATTTTCGGAAAGACCCAGGAGCTTCTTGCCATCTGATGAGTAGCAGCGTATGCTGTTGTCCGCATTGCCCCATTCCATAAATCTGTCATAAGACGGCGGCATGTGTGCTCGGAACGCCGAGCCGCAAACAAGTCTGTCGTGCTTATTCGAGTAGATGAGCGAGGTGATGGTATCGGAATAATCCAGAAGTGGAAACGATACTCGTGTCAAAGATGACGCCGAGGTGTCCAACCGTCTCGGCTTATTTTCCCATGCATTTCTCGGCTGGTGCGGTCTAGTAAAAACCTGGTGCGGTGTCTGACCAAAGTTGTGGATAATGCTGATGGTCTGCAACTTCTCTTGCTTATCCTCGATGGAATCAAGGTCTGTCGCACCCTTGTAGGACAAATGATGGAAGACATTTGTGTGCTCAATTGCAGCTTCGCCCATTTGCTTACAGCCAAACACAAGGTCGATCCAGTCGTGCAGATGTGCGCTGACGTATGGGCTTTCCAATGCTTCTCTGTTCTTCGCAATGAAGATCTTTGGGTCGCCCTTAGCCCATGGTGGTAGCTCGACATTGTCGATGGAACCGCCGTCGCCTTGCCTCAGGCCAAAGTTGAACCCGTTGCTGTTTGTGAGGAACTCTGGCAGGTAGAAGAACTCCGGTGTCAGCTCTCTGACATCGGCCATTGTTCCTGATGATGCCGACTTCCACGCGGCAGTAATGGAGTAAAACATTCGGTCCGCGTGGTCAAATTGGCCTCCTTGGATCAGTAGGTAAGACTGCACGAAAGGCTGCAGTCTAATTAGGAAGCCTGCAACAATCATCGCAGACGAGTAGTGCGTGCCATAATGGAATGGATTCTTCTCTCCCATCTCAGCGAAAGACTGATATCTCTCAATGAACTCTCTCTCACGAGCTGGAGTCTGACAGCCCATAGGCTTCGAGAGATCTCTGAATGTCCTTGGATCATTTAAATCAAGCTCGTCACTCGTGTAGTCTGCGATGACCCATGGGAACACGGGATACTGAGTCAAGTCGTTGAACGTCCTTCCAGCCATCGTGTTGACCTGCATCAGATAGTGAAAATTCGACAGTTCTCCTTTGGCCCATCTCCTCATGCTCGGACTCCAAGCAGAGTTGTTCATCAGGCCTGCCAGGCGAGAACTGAAGCTGGTAGGTTCATCGTCTGGCGTTTTCAATGTCTCCATACGCCACGAGTCCTCGCCTTCAACAGCAGATGGCTTATCACCAAGACGGGTTGCCTTGCTAGTCATCTTAACATGAAGGCTATTCCTGGTCGCTGGATCGAGAGCGGTAAGGAGGTAGCTCCTTCCATCCTCAAAAAAGATCTCGACGGCAACATCACGGAAGAGGAACCGGCGCTTCGAGACACTTAATATTTCACTCCATTTCCAGGACCTACTCTCCTGTTCGCCTCTAATGATAGCCTTGCCCTCAGCCGCGCTACCAGAGATGTAACCAACATAAGGATCTCTCTCATCTGCCGGTGCATCCTGGACATGCACGATTTCGCCGTCCGCACGCTGAAAGAAGTCATCTCTCAAGTACAGACAGTCCTTGCCTAAGATGAGAAGGCCCTCACAAGCTTCAAGACCGATAATGCGAGAGACGTTGAAGACGTCTTGCACTTGGTCGCCGCGGCGAAGACCTCGCATAATCTTGCGCTGCCTGTCCTCGAATTCATCCTCATCCTTCGGATCACGAGGATCATCTATCATCTCGAACTCGTCTTCGACACGGTCGGGGTTGTTGTCACTATTTGGCTTGCCAGAGTCCATGATGGACACTTCGGAGTCTCCCGAGCCGCGCAGACTTGCTGGCTTCGGCGTTGCTGTGAGACTGGGGGCTGACGACTGTGGTACGACCTTTGTGTCTATGCTCAAGCCTCTCATCTTACGACTGCGACTGTTCTTTGGCTGATATTCCTCGACGTCCGTCTGATCCGGTATCAACCTCGCTCTCATCCTGTTTCTTCCTTCAGTCTCATCCAGCCTCCATTTGCATGGCTTTTCCTCGTCGAAGACGGCACACGTCCTTCTCAAATCACGATCCATCTTCGCAAAAGTCATTTTGTGATACTCCATGTTATCCTGCTGATCTTGCACAGCGCGAAGATACTTGAGCTGCTCCGTAGCGAAGATGTTCTTGCTCCAATTTCGTGCAGTGATTTCATGGCGGAAGATGATATCTCCATCATTCTTCTCTTCAGCAAACCACTGTCGCAGTTTATCCTTACGCCGAGTCATTCTCGCGCGTGTGATATCGTCAGTCTTCGAGTTCTCCTGATTCACGAAGTCTTCCCATGTACGATTCAAGCCTCCGTAGAATGCCTTGTTGAGCTCATCCTTGCGTTTCAACGCCCAATCAAGGAATGCATCGTTGTCAAGCTCAGTGATCATCTTGAAGCCGACGACCAGAGACTTCCGCCCGATGGACATTTCAAGAATTTCCGATGTTTCTTGAGGTTTCTGAACAAGTATGGTGCGCCATAAGTCTGCGGCTGACTTACGGATCTTCTCTCGATCCCCGATAAGCTTCTGATAGAGCTGGTAACACATGAGCTTCAAAAACTCGCCTTCGCAAGCATCCTGATTAAGCCAGGTTGTCTGCCAATACATCAGCTTATTCAAGAACGCAAGTGCATCTTCCTCAGTGACATCATTGCAGTCAAGATCAGACAGTCGAAGAAGGACGACTCTAAGAAAGACCGTGCGGATAGAAGAGATTGCCTGGCTGCACAGTCGAACTGCCTTGATTCTAGCAACATCGGGATTGGCGAAGTGGTCGAGCAAGAAGCCAGTAAAGTCTAGTAATGGCTCAGCCCCGCCAAGAAACCATCCTTCAAAGATGGCCTCCGCAATGTGGTTGCAGAACCTTGCCAGGTTATTGATGATTTGTGGCTCGAGCAACAGCTTGTCTTCGAATTGTAGCTTGTTCTGTAGGTTCATCATCGTGTTCCGCAATATGTACGACTTAAAGTATGCTTGATGCTCCTGGAAGCCGGGTGGTATTTTGAAAGGCAGGCCGAACCCAGGAAACTCCTTTCGCATTAGGATCTGGTCGACGAATACTGCAATGGCAAGTTCTAGAAGCTCTCCAACGATAGTATTGCTGACCTTCTGTTCTATTATAGCATTGTGCTGCTGGTTGGTGCCTGTCAATTTTGCAGGAGATGGCGCAGATGTTGGTTCCGGTTTCTTGGTGGTCAGGAGGACGAAGGACGAGTTACGACGGAGACCCCGAGCTCTTTGTGGCAAACCTGAGCTATCAGTGCTAACTAGTGCTTCTACAGTCGAGGCTCGAACAACTGGCTCCGCCGCAGAACCGAGACTGGATGTCGAGCGAATGATCACATCCTCGCCATCAAAGTTAAGGGCTGAATCTTTGGAGTTGAGTTCGGTGTCAGGACCCACGGCATCTGCGGTGACTATTGCTGGAAATAGCACCGCTAGCAAGAGTCGGACGTAGTCCGAGTTCAATGCAAAGTCACGGAAATCTCTCGAGTTCTGATGCAACTGCGAAAGGAAAGTTATGACTGCGTGCAAGACCGAAGCTTGACCGCTAATCTTCTCCTTTTTAGGTGTTGCTTGTCCTGTTCCAAGGTTAGCTGAGCATGGTCTGCTAAGGCGAACAGATTTACTCTTACGGTCTGCTTCAAGCTCTTTCCTCAGTGCCATGGATCGCTTTCTCCCTCCTAATTGGGGCACTTCGAGTTTTGCATCCGGCTCTTTTGACGGAGCATTAGTTTGTGGCGAATCAGGATCGTCCTGGTTATGGAGGATACTATTCAAGCCCTGCTGAATCATACCAATAATGATAGGCAGAACTTCTGGATACACAACTGTCTTGCCTTGAAATATGTCTGACAAGCTGAAAAGGTCGAAAGACCTCTCAAAATCGATCTCAGCCACATCATGAGCAAAGAGAATGCTGAAGAGAATAGGATACAACGGCGGCAAATCCCACCATCTCTTCAGCCGGTATTGCATGACACTGAAGCCGCCTAACCGATTTGGATCGGCAAACTTTCGAACGAAGCCGCTGCCTTCGAGAACAAGAAGACGTGCAAGTATTTTTGCGCCTAGCACGACGACCTCGGGATCATCATCGGTGATGAGGTGAAGCATCCACTATATCTATTAGCCAAATTGGCGAAAGTCTTCAAGATATCACGCACCTTATCTGCCACAGTTCTGGCAAACTTTCTAATTTTGGCACTATCACCCTTTTCACATATGATGTCTGCATACATTCCCAAAAGCTCTTTACCAATCTCCCTTTTCACCATTATTGCTGATGGTCCGGAGTTGATCTCGAAAATAGTGTTGATGGGTAAAGGCTTCGATACAATAGACGCAGAGGATGAAGGCCGAGCACTTCCAGATCTTGGCTTCGGTGTACGTGACGCTGAAGGTCTGCTATTATGTAGGCTGTAAGTGATGAGTTGAGCCAAAGAACGCAAGATATCGTGACCAAAGTCCGCGAGCAATAACATGCGGAAGGACTCGAGGAATGAGGGGAAGATTTCGTGGGTGAAGGTCTCGGCCTTCAGCGCGATAAGAAGTGGTTTCTCTGTTAACCAGTTAGCATACAGTGACTTTCGAAAGTAATTGGAACACTCACTCATGCGTATCAGACGGCCATGATTGTACTTTCGATGTCTGCTCTCTACGCCAAAAGTGATAAATTGCTTGTAGTAAAGCTTCTGAGTCATCATACCGCTCTTCCGCCATATATCGCAGTCTCCCAACAGCAGCCTATACGCCATCAGATTCGTGATTATTGACTCGGAAGGCTTTGCGTGATTGTAGCCCACGAATCCCAAGATCACACTCAGTAACTGAAAGCTAAGTTTGTCTTTTTCTCCCTCGCTCATCCGGCTTTGGCTGTCGAATTCATTTGTCGTGCTAGCTTGAGAAGAGAATCCCAGCTTATCACGGAGTAATGTGGCAAGTAACGCATAGCCATTGTCCCTCTCCACAGTCTCACTGTTCCTCCAACTACCTTCGATACTTTCAAGAAATATCTCGACGGCCCGCAGGATCCCTTCTCTTCCTTGGGCACGATCCACTAATTTAAGTCCGATGGCAGTGCAGCCTCCAAGTCGTGATAATGCATCATCCAGAGCTTGCGGTCCAACCACTACCGGTCCTCCCAGTAGGGTGCCGACGCCATTAGGATAAACTAGTGCGTCGTTGTACGATGGCACAGCAGCGTTGATGGCAACATATATACCAGTTCGTCTGACGTAGTGGTCAAGATTTCCGGCAGCTTCGCGTGACAGGCCGGCCTCCAACTGCGATGCTTCAGAATCAGTGCGGTCTTCACCAAGCACAGAAACTGGCAAGATGCTGAGTAGAACTCGGCGCTCTGGCAGGAGCTCACTAGCCTTGTATTTGGTAGCAACCACAATGTGAGATTTTGGTGCATCCTTGCCAGGGTACAGAAGTTCGTTCTTAATAGAGAGCAGGGATGATGCTTCATATGTATGGAATGATCCGAGTGTATCCTGATAATTGCCGTTATATCGGGGACCCACGGAGTGATGAACGGCTATGACCTCGTCGCTAAGAAGATCGTCATAGAGATGTGCAGATGCCAGAGACCATTTTGTGGAGGAGATTTTTGCTCCTAGTGAAAGCGATTGAGGCGTGCCTACAAAGGCTTTGACGGGCTGAGGCTTGGTGGAAGATGAGGTGAAGGAGACGAAGCTATCAGTGCTGGAGTTTGTTGGAGGTGCATCACCCGGATACTGGCACTTCTTTTGCTCTACGAAGGAGCCATTTACGAAAAGTGTTGCTTTGCTCCCGGATATCATAGAGCTTTTGCGCCTGTGGGCAATAACGACGTGATACCACTCGTTCTCCTTGAAGACTATATCACTAAAGCGCACGCTTGGCGTTGAGCCCCTGGATGCTTCTCTGGACGACGTCTGAAGAATGAGTTTGTGGGTGTCTTTCTCAATATAGGTTAAGACGAAGCAAGTGTTGGTTGGATCGTGAACCCCGAAAATTGTTGTGTGTGTGCTGGGATCAAATGTGTCAATTTTGATCCAGGCTGAGAAGGTGTACCCGGAAGCTGAAGACGGAGGAGGGAACTGCCGGCCCAGTGAGGGAAACTCCACAACAGAGTAGCCATTGGACGAAAGATCAAAGCTAATGTGGGCAGGAACTTGTGTCACTTTCATCATCCGCAGGAAGAAATCTGCGGCGATGGGAGATTTGTTTCTCAGTAGGTAACGAGCATCGTCAAGCGTGGTGATGCCGAGTTTCATCAACGAACCGCACAGTTCCTGGACGGCCGAGCGCTCACAGGCGCAAACCTGGTTTCCTTCTTCGAATGCCATGGGCAATAACGCGGAAAGAATTCCAGTGGAATGAAGACCTTTCAAATTGGTTTGCGACATGGAGCATATTCTGGAGAGGGCCAACACAACGACGATTGAAGCCGGCGATTCTTGTGGCGTATGGCATCGCGGAAGTGATTTCCACAAGCCTATTATCGCTGGGCATATTCCAGCATTGAACAGTACTGTGTTCTCCTTCAGATGGGCATGAACCTTTTCAATAAGGCCGTCGACGAACGCCTCGTGGTTCCCTTTGTGGGTGCTCAATGAACCCTCTGCTTCCGTAGTGGAGGATGGAGGATTTACAGACTTCAGAACGTCTGGCGGCGTATTCGACGCTTGGGAATCCGAATCCGCATTCCTTGAACCATGCAGCTCTTGAAACAGGGAGACACATGTGGCGTCGTCTACTGCGAAAGTAAGGAGAGTTCCAAACAACTGGTCTTCACTCCACGTATCAAACTCATCTCCTCCAAAACCAATGCTAGCAATAGCCTGCTGGAGTGCTGTCCATCCGCCGCCGTCCACTCTGTTCTGAAAGTATTGCCTATTGCCAGGATGGTCGCGAAATACGTCTGCTAGTAAAGAGAGGGTACTATGAAGGAGATCGAAAAGGACTTCTTTTTGGTGGTGGGTTCGTTTGGTCGAATGGTAGAAGCCCGACGCCGAGCGTATAATCTTGAGTACGGTTTGAAAGCCATCAAGGTGTCGGAAGGCATCTTGGGGTCGCTCTGACTCCGGGGTTTCTTCTACAGAGTCTCTGAGAGTTTTGACATGTATGCAAAGTCTGGCTATGTTTTCATATGGCGACGCTTCGGAGGCCAATTGGTCGGTGATGCCGTGCAGAGTCTCCCGCAGTGCTGCTGTGAATTCGCTGGACGCTGGTGCGGCAGCGGCGGACGCTGCTGTTAATGAGCGATACCGGCTGCGTCGTTGTGACATACTGTCGTCTTTGCTCAGTTTTCGTAGATAACTCCGTGAGCCATTGCTCTTATGCGGCTTAATCAGAAGTTTTCGAGCAGAATTGTTTTGTTGTGAAACTGTTAATTGGTGCGGCTGCTTGTAAGTGTTGGAAGTTTACAGCGACCAATGACGTATTTTGGAAGCTCAGAATTTGCCGTAATGAGCTGTCGTGATACCTTTGATATCGTTTCGGGGTCCGTGGCAACAAGCACAACTTCAGCGATGTCGAGCAACGAAACCAAACACCTGGTGTTACTCTTTCCGGATGAGGGACAGCTGCGAGGCTGAGATATCCCCCAATATTACACGCGCGGCTGGTGCTTGACGTTAGCCGCGAAATCCGGGGATCGACCATGACTTGGTGAGCAACCAGATAAACCGATTAGGCAAAAGCGCATTGGATTCACAGTAGGAGATGGAAGTTTGCTTTTACTAGAATTTGAATCTCCATCTTACCATATGGTGGCCGGGTTGTCTACGTGAAGCTACCTACTGCTATGGACCTTTGCGTGGACGCTGGGCCTCCACAGCCAGACAACACGCAATTTAAGCTTGGATAACTTCTGCTGTTGCCCATAATAGTACATATAAGACAGTATTGACTTCGCCCAGCATGGATCAAAGTATGTGTGAATCGGATACCTATAGTTATAGAGGGTTAGCGGAACTGAGAAATGTGTGCTACCATGTCTGCTCCAGTTAGAAAGAGGATTCGCCCTCGGAGATAGGACTCGCATAGACGAGTTGCCGCAGCACGAATGACACATCGTGCCTTCATACTGTAATTGCCACACCCGATGATATTCGTCCTCAGCTACCTAGGATGTCTCGTCGAGTCACAAGAGGGGTGCTCAGCAGGTCTTTCACCCGAGGCTAGACACCAAGGTGGCATCCATCTCGCATCCTGCCATCGAGACCCCAGCATCGGATTCAAGCTTGAAGTGCGGAGTACGGCAGACGACTGCTGCCAAGCCGCGCATCCACTTAGGCTGCTCAGGTGGACAGCGATAACGAGTGATAACGACATGGCCGATCAGGTATCGAGTCTCACAGATACAATCGATACAATCAGTTGCAAGAGAACTGCATCAAAGCTGTTGTATGGAGAGATACCTATTTGGTTGCATATTGAGTTTCATGTCACCGCATTCCTTGTCCACTGCCGAAGTCGACCATGGCCGTTCTCAACCGTCTCTCAGAACCCACTCGTGCTGGCACCTGAGTGGTGACGCAACCGCCGTCACGAGGTGTCCCAGGACAGATAAGCCATGTGGCTAAACCTGATCTGGTCGGACAGCTGGACTAGCGCCACTCAAGGCACTGTCCCCAGCTCGGGACAACCTCGCCCCAAAACGAATCGGGTTTAAACTGCCCTTGATGTGTCAGCCACTAGGCCCTCTTTAGCACTAGCGTGCCAACCAGTGAACAGGCGAGCCTCCCCAGCATCCAAGTCGTTCATATTCCATCGTCCCTGTCGAGCCCTCTGTCTTCCTTCATCTTCATAACTCTCCTCGTACGAAATCCATCTATTCTCCTATCAAGAGGACTTCTCTACATCCATCTCTAGACAGACTCTATCTCACATCAAATCACAAAGTCGCCGGTAGACGAACAGCACAATCAACGTCTTTGAGAAGCCGTCGATATGCGGACAACTCTTATCTCTCTGTCCATCGCCGCTCTGGCATCGGCAGCCCCATTCAGCTCTGAGACCATACACAACGGTGCTGCTCCAGTCATCTCATCAACAAACGCAGAGACCGTCCCAGACTCATACATTGTCGTCTTCAAGAAGCACGTCAACGACGCCTCTGCCGCAAGCCACAAGTTGTGGGTGAACGAGGCACACTCTTTCATTGAGGTCGAGAGAGCCGAGCTTCGCAAGCGCTCCAACTTTCCAGTCACCACCGATATCTTCGAGGGTATCAAGCACACATACAACATTGCCGGCGGCTTCTTGGGATACTCAGGTCACTTCGATGAGGACATCATCGAGAAGGTCCGCAGACATCCAGATGTACGTGCACGGCTCTTTCGTTCTCTTTGTCTGCCATTTTGTCTTATTTGGTGTTACTGCCACTCTGGCTTGCATCACGACATGTGCGAAGGCGAGTGCCACACGCATGCAGGGTCAACGGCTCATAAGTTCAGGCAAATAGCCAGGTTACGCTTGGCAAGCGAACTTGCGTAATGCACACGTGATACATCTGCGACTTTCCGCCATCTTACACAAACTTATCTTTGGTGGATGTGACTAACCGGTTTTATTAGGTCGAGTACATTGAGAGGGACTCTGTCGTCCAGGCATTAGCCAGCACCGACGGTATTGAGAAGAGTCTCGGCGAGACCGAGACCAACGCCCCTTGGGGTCTTGCCCGCATCTCCCACAGAAAGCCACTCTCTTTCTCCACCTTCAACAAGTACTTCTACTCTGGTGAGGGCGGTGAGGGTGTTGACGTCTATGTCATTGACACCGGAACGAACGTTGACCACGTTGATTTCGAGGGACGTGCTCACTGGGGCAAGACCATCCCAGCCAACGACGAGGATGTCGACGGGAACGGCCACGGCACTCACTGCTCTGGTACCGTCGGAGGCAAGAAGTACGGTGTCGCCAAGAAGGCCAACATCTACGCCGTCAAGGTCCTTAAGTCCAACGGCTCCGGAACCATGTCCGACGTCGTGAAGGGCGTTGAGTACGCTGCTGAGCAGCATCTCAAGAAGCTCAAGGACGCCAAGAACGGCAAGGCCAAGGGCTTCAAGGGCTCCGCAGCGAACATGTCTCTCGGAGGTGGCAAGTCACCAGCGCTCGATGCCGCCGTGGACGGTGCCGTCAAGGCCGGTCTCCACTTCGCTGTCGCTGCTGGCAACGACAACGCCGACTCTTGCAACTACTCTCCAGCCGCTGCCCAGCTTGCCATCACCGTCGGTGCCTCCACCCTCTCCGATGAGCGCGCTTACTTCTCCAACTACGGAAAGTGCAATGATATCTTTGCACCAGGATTGAACATCCTGTCTACCTGGATTGGAAGCAAGTATGCTGTTAACACTATCTCTGGTACCTCCATGGCTTCCCCACACGTTGCTGGTCTCCTGGCCTACTACTTGTCTCTCCAGCCGTCGATTGACTCTGACTACGCGGTTGCGGAGATCACCCCGAAGAAGCTGAAGGAGGATATCATCTCTGTTGCTACCAAGGGCGCGCTTTCTGACGTCCCACACAACACTAAGAATATCCTCATCTTCAACGGTGCTGGTTCCTCCAATTATAGTGAGATCATCGCTGCTGGCGGATACAAGTCCCATGCCGAGCAGAAGGAGGTTGACATGCCATCTACCATCAAGGATATGGAGGACGCTATTGAGCACGAGTTCAACGTTGCCTCTGGCAACATTGTGAAGGGCTCCAAGGTCGCTGCCAACAAGGTTGAGGCCTTCACCAAGAAGATCCATAACTTGATTGATGAGGAGATCAAGGAGTTCTTTGAGTCTTCTGCATAAGCTCTTGGCTATGTGTAGCTGGCAGCGCTGGCGTATAGACTAGATTACCTTGCTGCATAACCCCGTTTTCTTAGTTTGCGATTGTTTTTCATGGATGGATGGAGCTGGACTGATGGGGATGGAGACTTGGAGTGACTTGTATTTTTCCCACTTTGATTTGAGGTGTAGTCATAAGGATGCTGACTGCCACAGCGGTTTTGGATGGAGGAAGTGTTCATAGCTGAATGGTATACTATAAATCATATTTTTCCACACTTGTGCTTTGTGACGATAAGTGGATAAAATGGAGTGAAGTGTTGATGTGAAAACGCGAGTATCTGTGCTGTGTGCGAAGGTTCCGGCCAAGCTTACCTGCATGAACCCCATATTTCTTGTGCTGATCACGCAGTTCGTGGGTGCATTGCATGACTATCTGCATACTTGTGAGGACGAATATTCCAACTTATCCTTCTGCTCTAGATAAGAACTACCTCTCACAACTTGCCCTGGGTGAGCGTGAGCTGGTGCCCATCTCTTTGCGAGGTGTGTGGGACCCAGCCCAAAAGACACGAATAACAGCCGAAGGAGAAACAGCAACTAAAAATGGGGGCAGGCCAAAGGAAAGAAGAACCCGAAAGACGGTTAAAGCAGATGGGGAAAGTGGCTGTGGCTTTACGGTTGAAGCTGGTGCAGCATGAGGAAGAAATGGATGGTGAAGAGCGTGGAGAAAAGAGCGCATTGAACTTTGAGCTTGATGGAGTGGAGAAGCCTGGGAGTGAAGATGACGGAAGCCGAGGTGTTGGAGAAGTGATTGTGAAGGAGAGAGTGGAGGTCAGTGAGGCGAGGGTAGATGGGAAATATCAGAGGAGTGGGAGGAGCGGGAGAAGTTACCGACGTAGTGGTAGCGACGAGTGGATAAGGGGAAGAGACGCGAGGCAAAGATGAAGTCGAGAACGCAGTTACGAAGGTGAGGGAAGGATGGAAGTCAATCTGGAAACAGATAGAGAGAGCGGAGCTGGCCCTAGGTGTGGTTGGGGAAGAAGCGGAAGACAACGGCAAGACGAATAAACAGAAGCAGAAGCACAGCGGAGATACATGGAGGAATCTGGGTATACTCAGAAACAGTGGAAGGAGTCGACAACCACGCAATCTATGCTAGCGGAGCAGACTAGACGTCAAGGTATCAGAGAATATATGTATGCAAAATATATCAGCAGTCCAAAGTCTGCAGACAAGCCCATGGCCTTCTCACGACCTCGAGCTGAGCCACCAGTCTTCAGCTACGACCTGTTTGACCGGAACAAAGTACCGTGGCACAAGTTGATGCGCATCCTTCATCCATATACGATCCTGGATTGAGGAGGATGGTTAGGAATCTGTTAACGGAGGAGGAGTTGCTGCTTATGTATAATGAATGGGTGCGTGATGATATCTCCGAAGAAGTGCTTGAAACGAATGCCGAGCGCAGCGAGGCCCGTGACTGGATTGAAGATCGGAGCATTAATTTTGGGACGGGCTAGATTGAAGTGAATATTGAAGTGAAGATTGAAGTAAAGATAGAAAGATATGGTGTGCATCTGCCGGTGTGGATGGGAGAATGAGAGGAGGAAGCTAGCGAGGTGGGAGTTTGATACTTTGGATAGTGATGGCATCAGCACCGAGAAACTGGAGTTGAAACTTCAGTATGAGACGCCAGAAGAGGTCCTCGACAAATGTAAAGAGGCGAAGAAGAAGTACAGGCATCTCATTCCGGCCGCCGGGGAGGCGGTTTGGGAGAAGATGGCAGAATATCCGGAGGATATGTGGATGCTGGTTGATGTCAAATGGCAAAGGAAAATGTCAGAAGAGTGGATGGCAAGGAACTGTAAATGTCTGCCGGATCAAGGCGCAGGACTAGTGTTTCAAATCAGAGGGACGGAGGGTCTTTGATGATATTTTTTCACGACCTCGAGAGTTCTGATATTCAATTACTCGTGATTCGTCATGCTGCCCTGCCGCAGACAATATCACGTTTTCCCTGTCGTATCTTGTTCATTCGCCATATAATGTCACTTGCGACCACTATGAATATGTTTTAGCGAACGTGACAAAACCCAAAAAAATTGTCCAGAGAGTGTACATATCTAGCTGTTCTAACACGAGTGATGTGAAAGACCGCTTGTCAAGCTACTTGACTATCAACTCCTAGTGGGGCGAAACGAGCTTGACGGAGACTGACATCAAAACGCAACCCCGCGGCGACGCACATCTCGAAAAACAAACGCCAACTTGTTGGTACAACACCAATACATACACAACATGAAGCAACGATTCTCTTCTTTAGATGTGAAGGTAACTATTTCGTATCCTCCCAGCAAGGATGGCACAACTAATAATGCCCTAAGGTCATTGCGCACGAGCTCTCGGCGAGCTTGGTGTCGCTGCGCCTTAGCAACATCTACGACCTCTCCTCTGTAAGCACACCCTCGTTGGCCACCTACCGTGCGCTCAAAACTGTCAAGAGCTCGAGCTGACGATGGGATAACAGAAAATCTTCCTCTTCAAATTCGCCATGCCAGACTCCAAACAACAAATGGTAATCGACTCAGGCTTCCGCTGCCACCTCACAACGTTCAGTCGCACCACCGCCGCCGCGCCCTCAGTCTTCGTCACCAAGCTACGCAAATACCTTAAGACTCGTCGCGTGACAAAAGTCTCCCAGGTCGGCACAGATAGAATCCTGGAATTCGAGCTCAGCGATGGACTTTACAGAGTCTATCTGGAGTTCTTCGCCGCGGGAAACATCATATTGACAGACAAGGAGGGTACAATATTGACGCTTCTCAGAACCGTGGGAGAAGGAGAGGGTCAGGAGGAGCAGAGAGTGGGATTGAAGTATGAGTTGGAGAAGAGACAGAATTACGCCGGGATCCCGCCGTTGACGAAGGATAGGGTGAGGGAGGCGCTTCTTAAGGCTGCGGAGAGGGAGGAGGCACAGGAGAAGAAGATTGGTGCCGAGGGGAAGAATAGGAAAAAGAAGAATGATGCTTTAAGAAAGGCGCTGGCTGGTGGATTGGCGGAGTTTCCACCTATGCTTGTGGATCATGCCATGAGGATTACGGAGTTTGATTCGACACTGAAGCCAGCCGATGTGGCTCAAAGCGACAAGCTTCTGGGCAACCTGCTAGAATGCTTGAAGGAGGCACAACAAGTTATCGAGGATATCACAAGCAAGGACACCACAACCGGTTATATAATTGCGAAGAAGGGATCGAAACGGACAGATACAAGCCTGCCAGAGGAGGAACTGAAGGAGCAAGAGAAGCAGAACCTACTTTACGAAGACTTTCACCCCTTCAAGCCGAAGCAGTTCGAGGACGACCCAGCATGCATATTCTTGCCGTTTGAAGGCTTCAACAACACTGTCGACGAATTTTTCTCGTCGATTGAAGGACAGAAGCTCGAGTCTCGCTTGCATGAGCGTGAGGAAAACGCAAGGAGGAAGCTTGAAGCTGCCAAGGTGGACCAGCAAAAGCGCTTAGGAGGACTTCAGGAGATCCAGACGCTGAACGAGAGGAAGGCAGCTGCTATTCAGGCGAATGTCGAAAGAGTTCAGGAGGCTATGGATGCTGTTAACGGCTTGATCGCACAGGGTATTGACTGGCATGAGATTGGCCTCTTGATTGAGATGGAGCAGAAGCGCAAGAATCCAGTGGCGAGCATGATTAAGCTACCACTCAAGCTGCAAGAGAACACCGCTACCTTGCTTCTGGGTGAGGAGATTTTCGACAACGAGTCCGATGACGAAGGTGATGAGTCTGCCTCCGAAGCGTCAGAGTCTGGCTCAGAATCCGAGTATGAGGAGACCTCCAAAAAGTCACAAAAGAAACTCCAAGACAAGCGCCTAACAATCGACATCAACCTAGGCATGACACCCTGGGCCAACGCAAGAGAGTATTTCGACCACCGCAAAGCTGCCTTGGAAAAAGAGGAAAAGACACTCGTCTCTGCTACCAAAGCCCTGAAATCGACCGCACAGAAGATTGAACAAGATCTCAAGAAGGGACTCAACAAGGAGAAGGTGGTCCTCCGTCCCATCCGCAAGATTATGTGGTTTGAGAAGTTTACTTGGTTCGTTTCCTCTGATGGTTATCTCGTACTGGGTGGCAGGGATGCCCAGCAGAATGAGATCCTGTATAAGAAGTATCTGAGGAAAGGGGATGTGTATGTGCATGCTGATTTGCATGGTGCTTCCTCGATCGTTATTCGGAACAAGCTCGCTGGCTCGGATGCACCTATCCCACCTGCCACACTCTCTCAGGCCGGAACTCTGGCTGTGGCATCTTCCTCTGCATGGGATAGCAAGGCTGGTATGTCTGCATGGTGGGTTAATGCCGATCAGATTAGTAAGAGTGCGCCGACTGGTGAGTTTTTGCCGACGGGAAGCTTTATGGTTAGAGGGAAGAAGAACTTCCTGCCTCCTGCGCAGTTGGTGCTTGGGTTCGGGGTTTTGTGGATGATTAGTGAGGATAGTAAGAAGAACCATAATAAGCATAGAGCTGGCTTGGATGGTGCGACGGGGCAGTCGAGTGGTGCGGAAACGCCATTGTCTGAACATCATGATGTGATGGGGGAGGTGCACGAGGATGAGGAGGAGAGGAATTTCAGTGATGACGATAAGGCACAGGAGAGCGAGGATGAGAAGGAGGCGGGAACTGCAGAACCATCACCACCATCTGTTCCATCGGAGCAGCCAGACGAGAAATCGGATAAAACATTCGAAGAAGCCGCCGAATCCGAATCTGAGGACACCCCAGCGGATAAGCTGGACGAGCTCTCACTGCAAGACAACAAACCGCGAACCGTTCACAAACGTCCCGAGCAGCCGCAACAAAAACAACCCAAGGCTCTTTCCCGCGGCAAACGTGCGAAAGCCAAGAAGGCAGCGGAAAAATACGCGTGGCAAGACGAGGAAGACAAGGCCGCCGCACAAGCCTTGATTGGTGTGTCTAGTGGTAAGGCCAAGGCAGAAGCTGAAGCAGAGGCCAAGGCCGCAGCTGCAGAAGAAGCAGAGTTCAACCGCGAGAGGCGGAAGCGTCAGCATCAGCGCACACAGGAAGAGGTGGCTAAGACTGAAGCTGAGAGGTTGAAGATGTTGGCAGGAGAGATTGACGTAGAGGATGAGGAAGACGGTGGCAAGGTGGAAGATGAATATAAGTCCCTCGATGGCTTGGTGGGTACGTTGTTGCCTGGTGACGAGGTAGTAGGTTGCGTATGCACCTGTGCCCCATGGCCCGCACTTGGTCGCGTCAAATACAAGGTCAAGTTGCAACCTGGAACAACCAAGAAAGGAAAGGCTGTTAAGGAGATTCTGGGCCGCTGGTCAACGGATATTAAGGGCAAGGATTTGGATGAGAAATCCGAGGATGTGGAGAGGTGTTGGCCGAGGGAGTTGGAGTTGATTAAGGGGTTGAGGGCGGAGGAAGTTAATGGCGTGGTGCCGTGCTCGAAAGTCAAGGTCGTCATAAGTGGTGCTGCTGCGGCGGCTAAGAGGGGCGGAGCTGCTAAGAATGGTGGAAAGAAGGGAGGCCGTGGTAGAGGAAGTAAGAAGTAGGAAGCCACGTCGTTAGTCTGACAGGGGCTTGGGCAAGCGTTGACGTCTCGTAGACGTCGCTGATATCTGTGGAACCTCATGAAGACGTGACATCTACACATCATTTGCCAACCGGTTGCTCTGCATAGTTGGCTATCTTGGCCAAACGGTTAACAATGCCTACACTCTGGCGCTGCATCTCCATCGTCTTCTGGCTTCTCGTGCCAATGACAATCGCTACCGTTGGCGCCGTAACCTACGATCTGCGCGTCGACCGTGAGGATATCTGAGCTGAGTGGGAGGACGCTAAGGCTGAGATAAATGTTTATCATCCTATCTTTGCGCCGCTGTTTTTGGAGATAGTTGATAACTTGAGTGAAAAAGGTATGTTCTTTGTAATAGGCAATAGGATGTGGGCTGACTTCGGTATATATGACATATGGGAATGAGAGTTGAGATAGACGATTTGCCGCTCTGGAGTTAAAGCGAGGATGGTGATTGCTACTATGATTCAGATAGGTAACGGCGGCCTATATGTCAAAGAACTGGCCAACATGGTGCTGTAATCGACAGACATCTTCTACCACACGCCCGACATCATGACACCGTCACGACCCTGACACCTGCTCCAACCATGGTAAAGTGATCAATAGCTTAAAATGCCACTTCTTCCAACCGGTTAAACCTCACGATCGTATCTTCTAGCTCCAGATGTCAGAAAATGTAAACTTCCTAGACTATTTTAGCTCACGACTACCAACCGGGTGACTCCTACGTGCAATCAACGCTACCTCTATAATCCCGTCCATCTCCTCGCCTTTCACCTTCAAGATGCCTTCTCGAATTTCCATCATTCTCTTCATAGCGGGTGTATTCTCAGGAAATCTCGTTAGCATCGCTGTAAACGTATACTGGCAAGGCATCCGGAACTGGATCGAATCCCAAAACGAACCCGCAATATACATAATCATTCTCGAATCATTAAGTAATCCTCACGACCACGTCATCATAAAGCCAACATGCCCTCTCTACCCATCGTCGAGGTCGTGGTAGCCAATGTCACGACCCTCTCCACCATCCTCACAACCTCTATATCATCGGCCTTAACCACGACTACCACCACCGACCTCAATCGTCCCACCGCTTACGATGCAAATGGAGGCGGCATAATACCTCGTTCCAATGGCCAGTTCAGAAATGAGGCAGGATTAGCTGTCTTATCCATCGTGGTGGAGCAGCTAGTCAAGGCTGCGTGGCATAAGATCGCTGATGTGGTGGACAAACATGCCGGGAAGAAGGAGGAGGAGACCTACTGGGAGCAGGTACGAGTCGCGGAGTTGAAAGCCCAGAATTCGAATCCGCCACCGACGAAGGAGCAGACTGCAGAGATGAATAAAAACCTTGGTGGGGGCTGGATACCTGCTGTGGAGATTGGGGGGACGGGAGCATGGGTTGGGCCGTTGCATCCTAGTGAGGGAACGGTGTTGAGGAGATCCGTTGATGAGGATGAGGTTGTCGGAGAGGGGCTAGCTATGGATGAGGCTCAACCAGTTTCGTCTAAGCTTGACAAGGATGTGGAGGCTCAACCAGCCGCCATTTCCGGGGAGGGACCCGTCAACAAGGATGATGAGGCTCAACCGGTTGACGCTACGGAACCAGCTCAGGCAGACTACAACTCCCTCGACCTATGGGACCGTATCCAGTGGCACATTACAAACGACGGTCTGAGGTCCGCGCAAGCGTTCGAGGTGGTAGAGGCTCAGTGGCTGGAGGAGGATGACAAAAAGATGGAGCAGGCTCTGCATACGCCACTCTACGGCCCACTCGGTGCCGACGGCAAACCACTGCAGATTAGAGGCGAAGGCAAAGGTGTAGTGGGGAAGGCTACGGAGGTCAACGACAAGGAGTACGAGCGAGAACAGTCTCTAAAGCAGTCTCTGATAGAAGCTGAGAGAGCTGCGAAGAGGCTCTTAGATGATGCCGAATTGGCCGAGCAAGCTCTGCATCAAGCAAGAGTGGCAAAAATGGAAGACGCGAGACGAAAGTTTGAGGGTGAGCGTAAGAAGCGCTTCTGGAGTTATGACGCTTATCACGGTGATGGGGTTGAGGGGAGGGCGTTGTTTTAGAGGGAGAGGCGGTGGTAGATGGTATGTAATGAAGTGGATGACACGTGTTTGGGTGAATCGGTGAGCAAGGAAGTTTTGAGTAAAGATTGGTCTCTCATGCTGTCTCAAAATCATGGATTTGGGGTCAGGCGTATAGGTGTACACGGCATTAGACTGAGTGTTTACTTCTGCAAGTGTCTCGGCAGTCGCATTTTGAAGGTGTCATGGCGAAAATGAGGGCCAAGAGGTTCTGCCGGGGAGTTATAGACAGTCGGTGAAGCCCGATTATGGCTTTATGTTTCAGGCTCTAGGGCGGGACTTCAGAGTCTCTTGTATATTTGCCCCTATCCTTCTGCTATCCCGTAAACGTGGCTCGTCAGTTGGAAAACTGGCTGGACAATGCGGCTCTGCTCAACGTCGGATAGTGGCGTGAACTAAGATGCTTGTGATATCCGCATATACGACATTAGGCAGCTATCAACTCAGGTCTTCGGAATGACTCTCAGAGCTGATTAATCAAATGAGGAAGGCAACGCAACGATATAACAACACGGTAAGAAAAGGTGAGTCGCGAGCACACCACTTCCTCCCACCGTCCTCCTTGTCCTTGTCCTCAGCCACTCAGGCGTTCTCCTTTTGTTTGTTTGCCTCAGTCCATTATTCTCACACCACATTTCATGGCGTGAGAGCCTCCTGCCAACCAGTCGGAAGGCTTTAAATTTTTTTGCAGTCCTTTCTTTTCGACACGCTCGGGGGATATACGATTTGGCCTCCGCTGTGGTAACACTGTGCCACGCATTTCGAGTGACACATTCGGCTCGGGCATCGACGTTATGTCGTGTATTTACTCGACGGTATCAGACAAAGGGGCCCCATGTTTGCTTTATTCCGAGTCCCAGTGCCTCTTGATATCGTACTGGAGGCTCGGCGTAGTCCTCAAGGCTGATTTTCGATCCCCTCCATCAGAACAAGGACAAGGGATCAGCGGCTCTTGCTGCCCATTCCGACGATCAAAAGGCGGTCGGTGTACTGTATTAAAGCCGGGAAGCCGGGAGGAAGGCAGCTCTAGCTTCTTCGACAAGGAAGGCGGACACATTAGATTTCAATTTCAATAGTTGAGAATCTCTTTATCTATCTACGGCATCGCCGGCGAGTCGACATTGAGGCGGCAGGAAAGCCGGAAGCAGAAGAAGACAGCGGCAGACACGGCCTGGGCGGGCAGCTGAGGGGCAACCCCGGTCAGGGATCTGGGGTGTAGGGCTAGGGAGTGGATTCGGCTCGGCGAAGGGTCCAACGTCATCATCCAGTTACTAGGCTTGGCTAGAGGTGGCCATTGAGTGAGGCGCATTCAAGTTTATATACGAGTGTATGGACAGTTTGACGATACGCGCGCTTGCAGCGACGAGACAGCTACGCGAGAAGGACTCGACACTGAGTATACATGCCACCAAACGGACACAAACACGACATTGTCCCTCTTCAGCTTTGACTCCCAATCGATTCTGTGAGACTTGAGTAGGAGGGGTTGATCAGGCAGCTACCAATCCGTGGAGCCCACCATCTGCACATATGTAAGACCCTTTTGCTTTTCGCCTCAACATCGATAGTCCTTATAGCCGTCCGTATGAGCAAACACATGAATCCTTTGCTGACATTTATTTCACTCCAGAACACTCGTAATCGCCAAGGCACTTGCGGCATCACCAACTGCTTGGCACAGTCGCATATCGCATCTCCACAGCGGACACTCCCATCTCAGCATCCCCACAGCCTCGTCACTTTTCACCTCCCCACTCTCAATACGAAACAACCACCGTCTCTACCAAGGGCAAAGCCCAGGAAAAGATCATCAGTATAAACCCGGCGCCATTGACGCCTGGGAAGGGTCCCAACCACAACAACGAAATTTGGATAGAAACCGATTGATACACGCATAAGCACAATGAGTGATCATCACAGAAGACGCGCACGCTCGCCTATCTCGAACCCGACTAGAGCAAGCGCTCCGATCATACATGCAGGGAGGTATGGCGATTTACATGCCATTCCTGTGAGGCGGGATGTCTTTGCGTCGCCGTCACCCAGGAGTAGTGGTGCGCATTTGGAGACCGCGACGCATTACAAGATCAAACCCGACGCAGGACCACGAGTGTCAGATTCGAGACTCAACGAAGCACGACACAAGAGCCGACATCGCTGCAACACGGTCGACTCGAGCGCTCAACCAATTATCGTCACGCCGACCAGCAGATACAACGTTGTTGTTGGGGAAAATGGAAGGGATGTGCGGGATGGCAGGAGAGACAGTCCACCGCGGGAGGACCACAGAGGTGGCGAGGATGCATGCAGCCAGCCTGCTAGCTCAATGGCACATCGGCGATACCGAGATGGGGCATACAGACGTGGACAATATTCAATGGACGCAGCAGACATCACTTCGCGGGACCCTGTGACCGGAGACGGACTGCTGAGGGTTGGCAGCACGAGGGAAGGAAGAGCGGGTCGCCTGTATCCAGCAAGCGAATACGCCAGCCCGAGGGATATACCAGAGCAATACGAGCCACGCAGACGCTCACGTCATGGAAGCATGGATAGCCGCAGTATTCGACCGGTTAACATTTCAGGATATGGAGACCTGGTCCGTCCGCACGATTCTCGTGCGGAACGGGAGCGTGGGCCACCAGTTTCGAATGCCACCAGGGGATACGACAAGCTCGGCGATCGCAACTCGATATATGGCACGTCATCCATGCAGACGCCTATGCCACACGAATACGTCCCGACCACAACAGTGTCCCAGGTGCCGATATATCCGACGGAAAACACCATGCCAACCAGACGCAACTCAGTGAGACGACCTGTGTCGGTATACAATGAGCGAGAGCCAGATAGGCGCGAAAGCAGAAGAGATGACTACGACCTCGATGATGGCAGAGCCAGGAGACTTACAAGAGAGAGCACTCTGGACAGCCACGACGCTGTTCAGGCAAGAGGCTTTGGTATCCGTCCTGACCTTTTAGGTCCGTCATCCGGTGTCTCAGCTCCACCACCAGTCGAGCGCATCGAGCGAATCGATAGTGGTGAGCACCGAGACAGACATGGCCGTGACCACGACCATCGTGAGCGCGAGGCAAACAGACACATGGAACGTGCCAAAGGAAGGGAGAGACCAATCGACTACGGTGATCCGCGCTCATCAGATAGCAGACTCGGTAACGGGGTAGCAACTGGCAGTGTCGCAGCCATGGCCATGGGACTTGGTGCCAGCGCTGCTTCCGTTGCTAAGACGTCAAGAGACAGTGATGAAGAGAAGGAGCGTGGACGTGCTGAGAGGAGAAGGAGACGTGCTGATAGTGATGCGGAGTACTACCGTCGCCAACGAGAAGTCAAGGTTACTGAAGAGGCGCCTGTCGTTGATCTGTCGGGCCGTAATCCTGTTGAGAGGGCGTCACCGGATAATGATAGGCATAGGGAGAGAGATCAATGGGGTGAGAGGGACTCGGATCGTGAACGGCATGAGAGGCATGGGAGGCGCCGGGAGGATGACAGGCGTGATGCCGAGAAAATTCTAGAAAAGGAGCGTCAGAGACAGACTGATGAACCAAGGAGTTCCAAGTCGTCGCCGCAGCAGGATGATATCATTGACCTTACAGACCGCTACCCAGTTATCGAACGGAATGTGGCGAAGGAGGAGAACCATATCAATTATTCAACTGTCGGTTCTGTCGGAGTCGCGCCTACGCCACGGGACACTCTGCTGAAGGAGAGGGATGAGGTTGACGGCCGTGAATTGAGGAAAAGTGAAAATTTCTATGAGGACAGAGATGTTATTGCGAGCCCTACCGTTTTTGATCCGACGGATGAGCACGAGCTACGTGCATTGAGGGAGGCTGTCGCGAGAGGTGAGGATGTTAGCCCACTGCCGAGACCACCCAAGGAGCCACTGGAACGTAGTGACCCAAGATACTCGTCACCGCGCGAGAGCTCCGAACGACTCTCAGGACGCCCGATCGACACCCACTCCAGCTTCAGAAATGACCCGAGATACCAATCCTCCTCTTTACGACTCGAAGAGTCGGGTCTAAGCGCTATCTCCAACGCAGCAACCGTCGCCACAGTCTCCTCCCACGGTTCAGGAGGCCGGCCAAGCCGCCCAGAATACCGCCGTCACCGCTCCTCCTCCACCTCCTCCAACGACACGCCAACACGTACACCTTCCCGCTCACCGTCTCGTGAGCGTCGCTCTGCCGATTACCGCGCGATCGGCATCCTCTCCCCGCCTCACTCCCCAAGCACGGCCGCAGACGAGAAACTAGGTGGTGCCGTGCCATTGAAAGGTATCATGAAACCCACCGTCCCAACAGGTTACTCTCGTTTGCCGAGAGCACTGTATGATATTGAAGTCCTGAAGAGGTTTGGATATGAAGTCGATGAGTCGAAGGAGATGTTGGAGGCGTATACTAAGGAGTGGATTGTTAGAGATGAGGGAGCCTTCGAGGGGAAGGCTAGGAGGGAGGTGAAGCAGAGGTTAGTGGATGAGAGTCATTGTAAGTATGACCTTGATTGGGTAATGAATAAGGATTGGGATGCTAACTGGATATAGGGGCAAAAGAAGACAAAGAAGCCATAACTAAGGCCGCCGGCGATCCTGAGATACTCGCTGAGTTCCGTGCTACGCTTAAGGATCGTCGGAGAGTTGTTGAGGAGGAGAGGGAGGAAGAAACATTATCTCCGTCACGTCGTGAGCAGAGACGTCAAGACGACATTAGACGCGAGGAAAGACGCAGAGGGGAAAGAGAAGAACGACACCGTAGGAGACGGGAGAGGGAAAGAGATGGCAGGGATGACAAGAGGGACGGGAGAAGTGATGCCGAAACTGCCGATGAGGCCGAAGAGAGGAGGAGACAGGAAAGGTATGAAGACCGGAGGGAGAGGCATCGGAGGGAGAGGGAGAGGTTGGGGGATGAGGAGTATGAGCGGAGGCGTGATGAGGGGAGGAGAGAGAGACATGCTCGGGAGAGGACGGATTTGGGGGATGAGGAGTATGAGACGAGGAGGGAAGATGATTACCGTAGAAGGTCTGAAAGGAGAGAACGGGAAGGTAGGTCGGAGAGGGACAGAGAAAGGGAACGGGAGAGAGACGAGAGACACAGGAGACGCAGAAGGGAAATGGAAGACGAAGACACCGAAAGTGATACGACTGAGGACGAGGGGGAGAGGTACAAGGAGAGGAGACGCAGGAGCAGACGTGACTGACGGGTGATGGAATAAGTGGTAAAAAATAGGGTCGTGCCACTTATTGAGGATATCATATCATTGCCATTTAAAGCCATTTCGCGCGCATTTAATAGCGAATTTAGCGATTGCTTTCATCAAGAGCTTTCTCAATTGTTCAGTCAACCGGAAAGATAGCTAACCATGCGTAAAACATAGCCACTCGACATAACTGTGGTGTTCCTCACAAACAACATCACCAACAAAATCTCGCAGACGGCGTCAAGCATGGTGTTGTGTGTCGGTGCCTTAGCGGCAGCTCGCCGCCCGGCTTGCGACACCGGTACTCCCCACCTTCCCCACGATTGGCGGCGAACATGTTCACTGTTACCCACGCATCCGCGACTCATAATTGGGCACTACAAAGACGCCTTCATGGTATTCTGACTACGTCCAGCTTTCACCCATTTCCGTGATGCGGTACTCCGTAAAATCGTGGAACAGATCTGAAATCCTCGTGTTGCCAACACCCCACAGCTATGCCCTGCTGGTTGAGGCCTAGGCCCTGAGATCGTGCTCAACTCACAAGCCACGAAGTTCACGAGCACCCCCTACGCCGCGACCAAAACACATCTGTGAAATGAAGATATCGTGTTGGTAGGTATGGTGTACAGAGGGCCAATTCTTAGTTTCCCTCTTTACGTTTCTTCATTCCTCATTGCCGTTTATTGCAACCTTGAAAACTCGTCGTCACAGAACACACGGCCGGCAAGGCGCAGTCCCTCACCGGCGCAGCAAAGCTCAAGTGAGACATGCCTGCAAGGGTCGAAAGCTTGTCTGAGTAGGCCTACGCTTATTTCTCACTTTCAGCTCGCTCTAATCTTTAATCAGCTAGCGCTCTTCGTAAATTAAAGAGCTTCGCCAGGGCTATCGATTGGCATTTACTCCGATATTGCCCGTTCTGTCTGTGCTGTTCTCTGCTTACTCTTTTGGTCTCTCTTTGTCGCTCTTTGTCGTTGTGATCTAGAACAGACTCTGCCCGAGACCGCAGCAGATATGACCTCACAAGGTTGACGACAAAGAAATACCTCAATACGACGGCCAATCTCAAACGCGCAGCAGGCCAATGATCACTGGCCCGTACCAAGGGAGCTTGCTACTAGTGTAAAGCTACCGTAACTGGCTGAAGCAACTCAATCGAAAATAAACAGCTCAAAACACGGAATGGTATCGATACATCGCGTTCTTGGGTCGTTAGCGACGTTAGCCCAATCGTAGTGGATGCGGGGCTTTGAGTACGAGGTACATGCACCTCGATTGATATAAGAGGGTCATTCACACGTTCTTTGCCCTGTCCAACCTCAACAACTTACCTCCTGTCACCAAATATAAACACGAACTGAAGACTGAAGACTGAAGTATAGCAACGGCAAGCGACTATCTTTAGGTCTAGAACCTCTCTTGTTACCGACTGCAACGTCGCTGTTTGATCGCCAGAATATCAGTGGAGGACTTGTGGGGATAATTCAAGGCTCTTGGAACGCAGGAACACTACATTAACAGCCACCCACGACATACCAGTTTCACCAGTCGACGACACGAGATATATCGCGACACAAGAAATACCACGACATTGACGACCTTTCAAGGCAGTCCTCTGCATAAGCTTTATCGCCGACACCGCGATCAAAAACGAAGAAGCAACACTCGCTGTGGAAGTGAGAAAGTAGCCGCGATGCAATTCAGCAACTTAACAACGCTACTCTGCCTCGCAGTCCCAATCCTAGCCGCTACCCTCCCTCCCACAACCCATCGCCTCCCAATAACCGCTCCTTTAACCTACCACACCCTCTCAAGATCCTATCCACTCTCATCATCCTCGCCACCTCAATCCCGCATAAAGCACTACGTAATCCGTATCTTCACCACGCCAACCTCGTATGCGGATGATCACAGTATTAGCCGACTACCCTGTCGTGATAGCGAGGAAGGAGACGACAGGGAGGGGAAAGCAGGGTGGTCAAGCAAGCTGGCAGATAATGTCATACCATGGGAACTCGAAGCCGCCTCCGAGATAGACGACAACGAGCTTCCGGAACAAGCTCAGAGTCGGCCGCCAAAATTGCCGGGTATAAGGTTGGATGAGCTTGGGAAGTTGCAGGAGTTTAGGTCACATAGAGTTGGTGTTGTTATCCCGCATCGCTCAAACGGTGTGGTGAAAGACGAGAGTGCTTTTAGACAGGCGGGGGCCGGGGTTGACGAGGAAAATGGTGGAGAGAAGGATTGGTGGACAGTAACGCGATACACAATAACCTCCGGCAACAAAACGAGGCAGTTCAGTCTGAAACATGAGTCAGTGCTGGAGTATGCGTTGATGATATTGGTTGGGTGTCTTGTGGCTGCTGGTTTGGTTGAGTTGTGGAATCTATGCAGGGGCGGGAATAGGTCGAGGGAGTTATATGAGGACCATGATGTGGAGAAGGGAGTCCCAGGGGTGGGTTATGGCGAGACGCAGGAGTTGTTGAGTGTTGATCAGAAGACGGCGGGTGATGTGGCGGAGGCTTTTAGAGTGTGGGCTGATGAGGAGAGGGAGTTGCCACCGTATAGGTAGACATCGCGTCGAGAGGAGAGGAGCTAGCGTGTTGTTTTGCGGTCTGTAAGGTCGCCTAAGGTAGACTAAGGCTGGAATCAGGATTGGCCATCCAAATGGGGTGGGCGTTCTGGGATTAATTTAAGCAATACCAGAGCGCCTGGATGGAATGGCGGGATGATGGAGTTTGGTGAGTTTAGTAAGGTTGCAAACATGGTGCAGTAAGTGGCACAGATTGAACCGTTTCATCGACCAATTTGAAGGATGTTGTTATCTGACATCATTCACCAGATTAGTCGAGGGAGGGAAGGTTGGACAAAATGGGAACCCTAGTTCCATAGAATCAGTTCTCTTAGTATGATCGTAACTTCTGGCCTATCGTTACATCTCCTTGTGGTCTATACCTTGAACTGTACCAATAGCTTCGTCAGAAGAATAGTCGTCAGACAACGCCTGACTGTGCCGTTCCCTCCATCGTTTGAAGCCGATTGGCAAACCCGTCTTTGGTAAAGGAGGAGGAGGAGCCAAGTGCCCATACTCTTCATAAGCCTCTCAGCAATTCTTCAATACATTAACTAAACGAATGTCAAAGGTTTTACATCCATCATGTGAGGCTGCTTCATTTGGCCGCACACTCCCCATCTATATCCAGCCTGTCAAATTCCCACGATACACGAGACATTTGTGGTGGGTATCCTTGAGCAAATGAGGGGCCCCTATTTGGCATCCCGACTCCAGGACGCTGATGCACCGTGTTTTGCTCTTTCACTACCGCTCCTAAGTCTTCTTCTTACGGCCTCTTCTAGGTCATATTGGCGCTCGTCAGCCGCCCAGTTACGATACAGGAGGAGTAACTTTTCCTCGCCGATAAGATCCCTGACCTTAGTCCTCGTTACTGGATCGTTCTGGTGCAAGATCTTCAGCAGCATATCCGGCGGCACGCTTTCTTTGATGGATTGGTTGTAGTCGAAGTTAGGTGGCTCAGCAATAGCGGGTGCAGCCATTCCCTCCCCGTACGTGTATGGGCAACCAGGCCATCCGCATGTCATACACGTATGTGACTCGACTCTTGTTCTGCTCCGCTTGCCCGCTGACTTTTATAGCGGTTCTTTTTGCTTGCTCAGATTATCTTGATTATGGTGTAACGAGCTCATGTAATCTAGATGCAAGGGGGCTCGTAGGACTTGCTTGGCTACCTGGTCCCAGATGCTCATTTGAAGCTCGTGGTCATTCATTTCGCCCATATTGTCGGGTCGAATGATGACGACGTGCTGCAGGAACTGACGCCGAGCCAATATAGGAGACAAATTTGGAATCGCGGCTCCCAACTAATTTTGTGTCAGTCGTCAGTTACCACCCAGCGACGGAAACTTGCGTTGTAAAAGTGCCGATGAGAACAATAAACGGTGCTGAGTTGTTGAGCTTAGCAAAGAGAGGAAGACTGCGAGGTTCACGACCTTGGTTCCACGACCCATGCGCCACCTGCATCATGCAGACGAGACATGGTGAGCAACACTGCACTAAAGATCGGGAACTTCCACAGGATTCGCAAAAAGACACCGTATCAATCAGATCACGATATCGCTCTGCGATAGAGCAGAAGGTTCAAGCAAGACAGACAAGGGGAGGCAAAATTGCTGGAATGATGATCAGAACATCGCTAAGCAGTGCACAAAGGGCAGCCCATCACACAATACCAGGATATTGTAGGAAGGACTAGCAGAAAGAAGAACATGCTGACATTCTCTCCCACAGAGCCTACGCGCAACCATCTACAACTTCCCCTCCCTCTTCAATCCCTCATACATAGCCCACGCAGCCAATGCTTTACCATCTCTTCCACCCTCTCTCCATAACTCCTCCAGTCTGACCAGCTTGAGAGAAATTTTTTCCCCCTGCTCACGCAGTCCTGTCAGTTTACCAGTCCACCCGTTCAACGTCTCCCTTTTCACCCTCATCTGGTGCAGGAAAATAGGCACATACTCATCACTCCCACCCCCAGACGGAAACATAGCCTGGGGTAGTCTGTCCCCTCCCTCCACAGCCTTAGGAATCGCAAGTTCAGATAGGTTGAGAAGCTCCAACTCTGGGATTTCAATCCCCAGTTCCTCCTTGATCTCCTTGGCCGCGCTGCCCGAGAAGGTGCCGTCATCGACCATTCCGGCTGGCAGTTCAGCGAGGCGAAGTGTTCCGGCTGGGATTCGGGGTTGGATGGTTAGGATTACCCATTTGTCGTTTTGGGAAGAGGCGGGGATGTCGTCGGGTTGCAGGATTACTAACATGCCTACTGAGGCGCCGCGGAGGAAAACGGAGCCGGGGAGGGACTCGTCTTTGTCGTTCTTTATGGTGGCTTGGAGCTTGATGAAACCGATTTTGGAGGAGGAAAAGCGGTCTATGGATTGGATTTTGAGACTTTGCAGTTTGTATGGTGAGTGGTGGAATTCGTGGTCTTTGCGGGATTGGAGGGAGAGGTTGTGGTGGAGAGTGGATATCCAGTTCTACGATAAGAATTAGTAGTGTTTTCTAGTAGTAGATTTGACCGGGGAAAAGTGAAGAATGCCCACTTTGAAAGCCGGAAACTCAAAGAGCTCCTCTCTCTTGAGGTCTGGTGTCAAGATAATTTGGAAATCGCTGTCCGGGAGACTGAAGGTTGACATCTTTCTGATGTTGTTGGCGAAGCTAAATGGAAAGTGATACGTGACGAGCCGGACTCGCGGAGCCACGAAGTTCATAGATATAGGAGTCGGTTTGCGCAGTTCAAAGCTGTAGATGTTCAACAGGTTCCATTGTCTCTTTATTGTAACCTTGGTGGATATGCTTTGTATGGAGCTGGGGCCTGATTTTATATAACCTTTAAGTAAATTGAGGCAGGGTTTAGACTTGCAATTATATCGTCAACATCTGGACCTCAGTTATCTTAAGTGGCCTTGTATAAGCGAGCTTTCAAGCTCCAATATACTATTTCGTCATAGGCCATGACAGGTCGGATCTGGCGCCAAGATCTTATCTTATCGCGGCGAGGGCCCGCAAACCTTAAACCGATGTCTTTCACCCATTTTAATCCAAAACCTAGCACTAGCGGTTTTGATTATCGCAATGTCACTTAACTGAGGAGCTAAGGGATACCTAAGGATGAAGCAAAGATCGCACGGCTTCCCCACGTTCCATCCAACCTCGTACGAGTACCACCACACCTTAGGGCCACAAATGCCGCGGCAGGTTGAGATACATTCGCAGAACCTCAGCTCACTCAGTCCATCGCGCATATGGCCTGGAAGCTTAAACCACCCAAGCTGACAGGCGACAACTATCGGTCGAGTATATTGCTTAATTCAGCTGCCACCAATAGAAGCTCGCTCCTATGCGCCCCAGAGGCATATTGGAGGAACAGGCTTCTACCGGATCATGACTGCCAGAGCGCACGGCTGGGTGGCCACGATACGCTGAGTACTCCGTATCATAGGCAATAGAGCAACCACTTCGCATCCATATTCTCCTTTCTTCGTGGTCGGGTAAGTGGCATCGCACCTGAAAACGATAGCCAGGTTCGCTTGTCTTTCCGGACGGCTTCATGAACAACAGGCGCGATCGCGAGACAAGAGGCGCAGCTCAAGAAATCCACGAGTTAACTGGTTGGCACGATCGTTAATGACCTTGGTGGCTGAATGGACTCCCATATATCTCGCGATTCTGATGATGGCGGTGTCGTCTGTGACCGGTGAGCATATTTCAATAGTCACTCGTGCCATGCTGATGCACCTCCTCAGCCCAATCGCCCTAATCCGGATATATGGTGACACTCGATTCCTAATTGAACCGTGGGGCTGAAAACACTACTTCTTATCGCGTTTCGAGTCTTCTTCTCCTCCTTAGCAAGTCGCTTTCCTCTCTCCAGTAAACTCTTATTACTCGTCTTCAACTTGTCTGCAAGCGACCGCAAACGTTGAATCCTATACTTTGACCAATTATTAGACCTCACTCAGCACTCCTACCACTTATTACAAGCTCCCGTCGCATCCATGCTGCCTTTGGGCGCCATCATCATCTACACTTGTCTACCAACCATCTCCGTCCTCCTCACCCTCTTCCACCTCGCAGCATCACAAACTGTCTTTCAACCCAGCGGCGGCGACATCGATTTCACCACCTTTAGAGACTACTCCAGCTTCCGCGCGTACCTCATCAAAATCTTCGCTCCCTACCTAAGCGACGGCCTCACAGTCCCCGTCCAAAACGTGGGCTGCACAACAATAAAATGCATGTGCCAACCGCACCTCATCGAGCAGAATATCTCGCTGTTGTATAAGCAGGCTGAGAAAGGCTGTGGTGATTAGGATGCGGATTCGGCGACGAACATCTTAAGGAAGTATTGCAAGGGTGAGTGGTATACGTATATACCGGATATGGAGGCTGTGGTTACGGATGCAGGTGCGTGTCTCACTGCCACGTCCTCGTCTAGCCACCCATGCACTAGCCGCACTCCCCCGACCACCCCTCTCTCGAGTCACGGCTTGCTGCTAAGGAGTCCGAGCTTGCGGAGTTTCTTGGTCTTGATACAAGCGTGTCGGAGCTCCTGGTGGCGATTTCGGAGTGCGTAAATCTTGCAAAGGTGGTTGAGCGTTACGGCCCGGGATCGAGGGAGAGTGACGAGAAGATGCGGGACAGGTGAGGGTTTCTGGAGAGCGCCTGCCAAAAGTCTTGTATCAACGGCCGATGGAGACAGAGACGGCGTGGTTGCCCTTGGGTTAGGAGTACTCCTCAGTAGAGCAGCATTGTCGGAATCCGAGTTCCGGCTCTGGTTAGAGCCGTATGGTTTGAATAGACTGTGTGTAGATGAATAGAGAAAAATCGCTACTGCTATCCGGAACCAATGTTCTCATGAATTGTAATGCTCATTGCCATGCCTCGAGTGATGTGGTATGCTTTGTGTGTTGCCGCGGAAGCTGTATCGACTGACAAAGCCGCGGACAAGACATTGTCCGCGACGTTCTCGACGGTCCTCGCTAAACTACTTCCCCGACGACGAAAATCCGTCAGGCAGCCTTCTGGATATCAAACCGCTCTTTGTGCTCTCACTACTTAGGGTCGTCATGAAGCTATGTTGCCTCACCTAGGCCCCAAATCTACCTGGAAGCTCGAAGCGTCGTATACCGTCCCATATACCTCAGCCATCACCCGACGGCGCCCCCAGTTCTATCAAGCACCATCAGCAAACCTCCAGAACACCTCAGCCCACGGCCACCGAGAGAGTTACGGCCTACCACAGCTGATAGCGATATGTGTATCCGCACAACCTACACCTGCTCAGCCTGCAACCAGCCCTCCCAAGCCGACTCTTGGACACCATGTCCATCACAAATCCTCTTCTGCCGCGACACCAAAGTCCACGGCGCAACCCCAGCGTCGAAAACCTGTCCGTTTCGCAGCGACTATGCGATCATACAAAAGTGTAAAGCCAGCCAGCCGTGTGGGATGGCGGCGCATTATGAAAAGATTAGGAGGAGGGAGGAGGTGGAGGAGGCGAGGAAGGCGGCGCTGAGGAAGGTTGAGGAGATGAGGAGGGAGACGGGAAGGAGGAGCATGCAGGAGAAGGTGGAGAAGAGGGACGGGAACGGGATTGGGGAATTGAGGATCAAGATTGCTGAAATGGCGAGTGGAAGCCACACACTGGCCGAGGACAATATTGAGAGAGGAGGGAAGGTGGAAAAGGTGAGGGGGGTGGGAGTATGATGATTTGGCGCAAGGAGTTTTTGGCTAGACCCAACGGATGACAGTTAAGAGAATAGCGCTTAAATGTGGACGAGCTTTAATATAGATGTATAAGCAAGCGTTTATGGGTGAAAAAGTGTAGGTGACGGAGCCGATGCAAGACGGGAAATGTTATGATAGGGATGGGGAAAATTGAACCAATCAATCCTTGAAATCGGTGAAATCACACAATCGAAATATTTCCTCGGATGTTTGGAGTAAAGCTGTCAGCATAGTTGTGTATCATCTGCAGTGTCTGGCCTCGGGCAGGCACGCGGTTACCCAAGTTTGAAATCTTAGACATGGTTCGGCCAACCCCCCCACTAGCCATTAAGCACAAGAGCTTAAGAAGGGTTGAAACCCCTCGCAACGAAAATGAATCAAACATCTATTCTAACTTCCCAACAGCAAACTTGAAGTCTATTTTGGATTGCTATACAAATGAGCTATCAGATTATTTGCTGATATCATCTAGCTTCGTACTTGATTCGGAAAAATTTCGCGGCACAAACTTACCTTATTGGCTTTATCGATGGAGGTCTCCGGCGATTTTAAAATAGTGGCGGAGGAGACGTACCAGTCTGAAGATAAAGAGGAGCTTCAGAGGCAGCTGTCAAAGATCGAAACCCAGCGACTAGCTCTCAAGCGGAAATTGTTTGAGCTCGAACAACGTGCCCTGCCACCTCAACCCAAGAAAACTCTGCCGGACATGCAGAATTGCGCTACAAATTGGAGAACAGTTATTGAGAATGGTGGCGTAAATACTGTGGAAAATGTTGGCCAAAGCTCTATGTCAGAGGAAGACCCCCAATTCGAAGAGCTCCGACAACGCGTTGAGGAGAGAAGACGATGCGCTGCAACGAGCAAGACGGAGCGAAATGTGCGGATACCCAGCATCACGGAGCTATCATCCGAAACTTGTCGGCCGCTGGTTGATGCACCTATCTTCAGCTACGACAAGTTTATTCGGGAGGAAGTGCCGTCCGACAAACTGTTCAAGATCCTGCCTCCAACGACCCGGTAATGCGTACAGCCAAAAGGGTCATCATGACTGAAACGCATTTACGTGCAATGTATATGGGCGGGACGCAGAGCGAGAGATTGCACGATCTACACTTAAGTCGCTGGGACGATCCCAGCGCCGTTGGTGGAGAACGAAACGAGGCCAGCCTCTACGTGCCAGTGCATCTTATCGAGAGGCGTGAGAAGCGAGAGTTTACACTTGCGGAGTGGGAATTTACGTACTTTGATATAAATGGAAGTAGTACTACAAAACACAGCTGCAGCCTACGAGGCGTGGATCGGGTGTTTCGGTATTGCGTGGAGGCTTTCGGGTTGTATAGGTATCTTATACCACCACATGTAATGGCCACGTGGGAGGAAGAAAGAGAGAAGGACGGGAAGCCTTGGTTGACTAGGTGGTTGGAACCGGATGTTAGAGCTGATGGTTGGCGAAAAGTAGCCGTGCCTGAGTGGTTTTGGAATGACCTTGTGGAAGATCGTATATGTATGACAATTACGATTATTAGTTGGGTAAATCACACGGAAAACCCTGATTTGAGAAAGATACCTGGTTTGTGACATATTCGGCAAGTCATAGTCCATTCTAAGCAGTTGTGTAAGCAAATCAACCTCAGGGCCACAACCAGAAACCCATCATCTCAAGTCCCCCAGCTCTACAACACCGCGACGTGTCCCTCCCAATTCAGGTTAACACGCCCACTTTATCACAGCTTCCCCCTTCCTGTTTCTCCATCCCCATAACCAATCTACTCAATAGTATCGCAAGAGCGACACTGGACTCCCTCATATCTCGGCTGCTCAGCAGGAAACTCCGGCTCAAACTCAACTCAGTCGGGACAACCCATCGTTCTGTCGATGTTGCCGTCATGCTCGCGCTGCTCCTCAAACCCAGCGTCACGGAAGATGACCTCCTTCACGCGGCGGGGCATGCAGCTGCATGGCATGGCTCCGCGCCCGACATGGCCACAGGTGGCGGTGAAGTCGTAGGTGTTCCGGTGCACATGCCGATGTTTGAGTTGTTTAGATATGCGAGTGGTGATGACTGCAAATGGTTGTTACTGGTTTGGACGTATGGATGGTGAAGCTGATGAACTGATGAAAGAGGAAGATCAATGGGAATGCTGAGCATATTAACCTTCTCGTGGAAAACATAGGTTGAATCTTTGAGCTGGGGCGGCGACGCTATATTGATATTCATGGATAGCGAACTGACGACAACAAGGCAGTCCGTATGTACGAGCCGAGCGTCAGAGATTGCTAGCCGCTAGCATGGACTGGGTATCGCGACTTCCTAAAGATCGTCAGTCCAAATCAGTTTCCGTTTTGGGACAACTTCAAACAGTACAGCTGACTCCACCATGTGCTTAGGGTTTTTTTGACAAACAAGAACAACGTCGTTGTCTTCGGGGCTCTCTTAGGTGCTTCGTTTTCGGTACCGCCACCCTGCGGCATCGATGTACCAGGTGATGCTTGCGAGCTCCGAATGACTGAGGCAAAGTCGACCTTGAAACCGATGGGGTTGTCCGCTGAGAAAGAACTTCCTGAATAACATACAAGATGCTATTCTCGGTTCATGTTTGTGGGCTGCTTTGCTGTCGCCAGCTCCCTGTCCATGGAGGTTGGAACAGCGTCTGGCAAAGCGTTCGAAGACTCAATCCCCTCTTGTCCACGAACTGGTTAAAATGACCACAGTTTCCCTCCCTATTCATCCATCATAAGTTCATCAGTTCATTAGCTTCTCAAATCAGACATCCAAGCCAACAACCAATCAAACTTACCAAACGTAAGCAAAACCAATACATTGAACCTTTCATCACCCAATCATCACCATGTGCCAAAGGCATTACCTACGGCTTCACCGCCGCCGACAACTGCGGTCACCGTGAAAGATGTCGTTCCATGCCAAAAATTGCCAAAGTATATTGAGATGCCGATCTGGTACATCGGCAAGAGCTTTGAGAGAGAGGCGGACACTAACGAGCATGTTGAGGTGATGAGGGGCTGCGAGTGGTGGGTTGGGCGCCACCCATAAGTTGCTGCTGAGAACTCTGGCGCCAAGTGTACCGCCTGCGAGAGCCAGGAGTATACTACATTTAGGTGCACCGTAGGAGATAGGGCTTGAGAAATTGCGCCAACGAGTGGAGTGGCTGGAATAGAGGATGGAAGACGCCGTGGGCGTTATCGGAGGACTGTAGATGATGGGTAGACTGTTATTATTGCCTGCTGGGTTGCTTTATAGTACGCTTAGAATGGAACCATGCGCTTTTAAAATTCAACTTACAAAGCAAACGAATGTGCCGCCATATTATGTCCTGCACCGGCTACTGTTATCAGCAACATTACGACACTTTAACCACCTACAAATAAATGACCAATGCCAAAGCTTCCATAAAACGTGGCAGGCAGAGTGACTGGTTAGCACTTCTGAGAAGCAGATTTGAGGAACCATATCAGAATCCTCCGTCCTGCAAGCAGATCAAAGCCACGAAGCCAGAGGAATAGCATCAACACCATTGGACCATCCTCCATTCCAAGCCCACTCACTCACCCTATTAACCTTCGCCCCATTCTGGAAGTAGACTCTGAGGGACGAATCATTGAACGTGTCCCAACGAAGACAACTGATCTGGCTACCAGGAATACACTTCTTCCCCAAACCACCATCAACTTAGCCACCATCAGTGGCTTTCTCGAGTAGCCTGTTGCTGCCGTCTTTCCCGGCAATGTAATAGAGCGGAGCCCGACCCTCCAGGGCTCAGGGATGAAGTGAAGGCAGCTGATGGCGGTGCGTGGGAAGGCGTTCTTGACTGTGAATTGACCGAGGAACCAGCCCGAGTTGTGGCCTTGGTCGAAACCTCCTTCTATGATTCTGAGATTGACGTCTTGGAAGTAGACGCTGGGTGCTGGTCAGTGATTGTCCAGAATCACACGGAGTCCAAAATAAGTCATAATGAACGGTCGTCAGTGGGAATAAAAAGAAACAACAAACCGCATCTCATGAATTTCGACCGCGTTATAAGAGGTCGCAACAATCGAGGTACCTAGCAGGGCCGGGCCGAGGTTCATGTCCGTATACCTGCCCTTGGAGTTACCTGAGAGATGTTAGCACGCTCTCGTAAAGAAGGGATGGCAGATACTGACCGTCGTAGGCAAACTCCTGAATGGTGTTGTCGGTCTGCTGTCCGTAGAAGCGAACCGCGCTGCCCTCAGTGGCAAAAGATGGCGCCAGGCTGAGAGTACGGAGCGACTTCGAAGTTCTTCTTGGTCAAGTCACCGTCGTACCAGCCGTTGTTGAGGATGATGGACGTCCCAGGCCCTTCTAGAAATAGAAGAACAAAGGGCCTGCAGTTGATTGCCTAGAAAAGCGTCTAGGCTAGCTAGACGCTTCCATTGTTTATGCAACCTCCATAAGAAGGGGGCTTTTCCAAGTAGATAGTTAGGATAAGAAGAAAAAAATCAGCTACGATAACATCAGTTCCAACAACCTTCGCCAGAATCGTAACACGTCTCGACGATGGTATTCTTGTCCGAGATGCTGTAAATGCGAATCTGGTCACGTTGGTAATTGCGTAAGGACGCGCTTCCTTAAAGGTAAACTCACCTGCTCCAGCTTCCGGGAGGTGACTGCGATTGAAGAGCCGAGCTTTGCTTTGTTGATGACGTTCTTGGCTGTGCCGTTGCTCCAGCCAGACTCAAACATGGACTCACGAATGGCAGCAAATGTGTCTTGTGTGTAAATGCGAAGGTGATCCCTGTCGTTGGCGCATCCGATGGCAGTGCCTGGGAGGGGTTAGTAATTTGTTAGCTGCCGAAATTGGATCTACCTACGGACGAGAATTTGAGTCACTGGTCCGGACAAAGAAGAAGACATGTTAGCTGTTGTGTTTTGGCGTCAGTGGTAGATGTGTTTGCGCTGTTTGGGTTGGTATTCAGAAACTTATGTGTTATTCTGGGAGATAGTCGAGGTTGAAGAAGGAAGGTCTGATCCCTGAGGAGAGAGGATCTTACACTCCGTGAATGAGGGTTTTCAAGCCGTCGCTTTAAACACATCTCAGCACAAAGTTGCTCTCCCGGAAAAGGCTTCCCGGTTCTCTCTCAGACCATCTCCGCGGCGGGCTATGTTGACTTATTGAACCCGATTTCGCTCTCACATACCATACGTTGACCAACATCTCTTCAGGCGCTGAACATCGAAGCTGCCGTGACTCATCTCTAATGCCGAGCATATGAGGGTGTGATGATGGTGGAGTTCTACCAGAGAAGCATTGAAGTTCATGAACAGGCGGAGACAAGAGACCCCGAGAGCACCTGGCGGTCGTGTAATATATCGAGTACAAGGAAGTTTGAAGCACGACGCTCAGAGAATCGAATGTATTTGGAAAGCCGCTGGAGCTCTTGAAGGGGAAAGCTTCCAAACTCGAAAGAACAACCGCATTTGACACAGCTTAAGGGAATCTGGTCAATGCCAGTAACCATTATTCGATTACCTTCAATCTAGGCAAGGTTGAAGAAGTAAGTCAGCAAAACACATCGGAACATTGCGATCTTGGACAAAAGAACGTCATCGTAGCGATCATCCAGCGGGAAATTAAACTTTTGCAAGAAGATGAGAAAGTGGCGTTAAAGCCGCTTACCATGGCGCTTTATGCTTACATTGCTACTCTGACCGCAGGAGGTTTGCCAGAACGTGGCTTCCAGCTGAAACGAGATACTGGACTCAACATTAACGCTTGCTTATGAAATTATATTTTGTATGGTTCTCGGCTCCTGGGTTCCAGATGACGTGGCTAAAAAAGCGCGGTTGTAAGGTAGAACTTAAAGTGACCCCCCTTCGCGAAATACTTTCCTAAAGAGGGTGGCTGAGAAGCAATATAAACGCACCTAATATTGACTATGGGTTTGATTCGAAAGCCTGAAGAGTCGCCAGTCTCAAAGGAGCGTGACGACGAACTAGTTGACCTCCTCCGTGTCGCTTGAAGCCAGAATTGGGTATGGTTAAAGCATATCTATAATTGCATTGAAAGAACCCTAGAAGTCCAGCCATTTCAATTCTCTAGGCTGTGCTTGGTGGGTAGTCTATGTCTCTATTGGATAAAAACTGTCGAACAGTGTGACGAACATGTCTCGATTTGAGGTCGTGATTTGGTGTTGTCGAGGTCCAAGTGCTGCCGCGATAAGATAAGAACTCATTCTGCCATCGTTTGAGAGGCGAACGTTAGCGTTGCTGCAAAGGGTAAGGCTCATTCAAATTGATAACATTGTGTCCTCGTGGGATGCCAATTTTTGTTATTCTTTACCTTTGCTCTGAGAATGCAGTCATTGGGTTCACGCTCATCTCTACGTCATCGGCCCAAGATCAATTTACGCGCTGCGCGTCACCCAGAAGCGGGACGCGCCTGTCGCTGATGTTCAACCTCGTAGCCTGAAGATATACCGCAGTTTCTTTCGTCGCAGCTCTTCTTCACTTCTACACATCCTCTTGGGACCTCGTCTAGCATGCTTCTCTCGGAATGTATTCTCCGCAGCCACCGCCGTCGTCATTAGAGACTGAGCAACATTCCAAATTCACGTACAAGCAGCTCGCCCATCTTGCTTCCTCTTCCACGAGCTGCCCTCTCCGAGTCATTGCTCACATTGATCTCGATGCGTTCTACGCTCAATGCGAGATGGTGCGATTGGGAGTGCCAGAAGACCAGCCTCTCGCCGTGCAGCAATGGTATAGTATTCGTCTCCTTCAATCATAGACATAGCTAACTGGTTGGTAATATAGGCAAGGACTTATTGCGATAAACTATCCTGCCCGAAGTTTCGGGTTAACCAGACACGTCAACGTTGAAGAAGCCAAGCAGCTTTGTCCTCAGATCATATGCCAACATGTTGCAACCTGGAAGGAAGGAGACGAGAAATGGGCATACCACGAAAACGCCGTCGCACATATTGGTACCCACAAAGTCTCGCTGGACCCATATCGACTCGAGTGCCGTAAGATCCTGGCTTGCATAAAGGATACTCTGCCGGAGGGACTGCAGAAGGTTGAAAAGGCTAGCATCGACGAAGTCTTTCTCGATTTATCGGCCCAAATACACTCGATACTGCTCGAGCGATACCCAGAATTGTCCCAGCTGCCATCGCATGGAGATATGTCTGCCTGCCTCCCGATGCCTCCGACAACCGCTCTTGATTGGGAAGCTGATGCGTTAGTCGATCTAGACAACGACGAGGATGAAGAAGACGACCCGGATTGGGACGACGTTGCTATCCTCATAGGCTCTCAAATCGTGAGAAAAGTCCGTGTCGCAATTCGAGAACAGCTGAAATATACTTGTTCAGCCGGAGTTGCTCAGAACAAAATGGTTGCAAAGCTTGGTTCGGCATATAAGAAACCCAACCAGCAGACAGTAGTGAGAAACAGGGCGATTCTGCAATTTCTGTCCGAGTTCAAGTTCACGAAGATACGGAGTTTTGGTGGTAAGTTTGGAGATCAAATTGTAGCTGCGTTCGGTACAGACACGGTTAAAGAGCTGCGTGGGAGACCGCTGGGACAGCTGAGGCAGAAGCTAGGCGACGAGACAGGAACGCGAGTCTACCAATTAATACGAGGTATCGACCACAGCGAGGTCAACCCTCGAACACAAATAAAGAGCATGCTCAGCGCCAAGAGCTTCCGGCCTACCGTCAATACCGGAGAGCAGGCAACCAGGTGGCTCAAAATCTTCGTTGCGGACATCCATTCTAGACTGGAAGAGGCATATTCAGAAACCAAGCGCAAGGCAAAGAACATGCAGCTACATTACCGTTCGAGCCGGCAAGATAGGTCGAAATCCAGTCCCATTCCCCTTGGGAAAGAGCTTGATCAGCAAACACTTCTTGATTTAGCTAAAAAGCTTCTCGCCTCAGCCATCTTGGACGGCAACCTCTGGCCATGTGCCAACCTGAGCTTGAGTGTCTCGGGATTTGAGGACAGCCTTGCAGGAAACATGGGAATCGGCGGATTTCTGGTTAAGGGTAAACCCGAGCCGAAGATTAAAGACAGAGAGCACAACAGAACGGATTCCGCAAGACAACTTCCTTCAGAAAAGCGGCGGAAGGTTGAAGCTGGCGGCAGCTCGATACAGAGGTTCTTTAATGGGCGACATGAGAGCACCGCAGACAGAGAGAAGTCTGAGAACAAGTCTCCGCAATCCGAAACTGCACAGCAGCCCAACGACGACGCAAGCTCTCCAGCTGCAAAGCAGGAGGCTTCCGAATTCATCGTCCTGCCTGCCTCAATACCTGCACCCAAGTCCTCAGCTCATGCCTTTATGTGCGAGCAGTGTGACGAACGATTTTACTCGGAGAACCTGCTTCTGAGCCACAATGACTGGCATTTTGCCAAAAGTCTGCTGGCGGAAGATGCAAGAGCTAATGCTCATAGGAGACCGGTTCCAGCTGCTCGGTCGAACTCTGGTGGGAAGGGCAGGAAAGTGTCTAAAGGTGGACCTGACAAGTCTGGGAAGACGCAGACAAAGCTGACGTTTGGATGAATTGCTGAGCAGAATGCCTTAGTGTCCACTGAGAGGCTCGAGTGTTGGTGGTTAGGCAACACGACATCTTCTGCACAGAATATGGGAGACTCGTGTTCTTTAGCAGCCTCGCATCATGCCATGCTTTCAGGAGAACAGAGGTCAACCAAGGATGATGTCTGCTGCAGTCAGCTGATCGGCATCGATGCACCCGCAGAGCATGCAATGATCATCTTGGGAGCTTGACAGACCATGCCGCTGTCAGCACCAGTCCGAGGGACGTTTCTACTTGCAGCACTGTACGCAACGTATGCTCTCTCAGGTCAACGTTTTGAGGGCACGCCTCAACCTCTGCTGTAAAAAGGTTGAATATCACGATGATTCCAGGCTGGTGTCGCCTTCAATCCGCATTGCTGGAGAGTTGGACTTTCCTAGGATGGCTATACCAGTATTTTCACTCTCCAGTAGGTTACACCATACGCTTCAGTGAAAGCAAATAGGTCATCTAATTTACATTCCCGAGAGCTCGATATGATTGGCAGATGGAAGGCAATTTATCCACTCGTACGTGCAAGAAGTCTCTCCTATTGGCAGGCAAAAGAACTGTTGACTTTAGGCCTGCGTGGCCTTGTTATCGTGAATACTTTTGTCCAGATACCCTTGCCAACCGGACAGACTTTCTGCGCGCACGAGTACGCGTTGAGGCTATCGTTGTGGCCAATTGTTTATGCCCGTTGCCACCCGACGAGGCATCCATGTGGACAAGCGAAATGCGTTGATGCCCAACCATGTCTCGAACGACATGCGAGGCATCCAAGCAAAACAGGCACTGAAGTTACTCCATTTCAAATCATACAGAATGCAATGTCCACTGAAATGATGCCCTAAATGCCTCGAAATTGTAACTGACGATAGCAACAAACCGGATGTAATGGCATCGACGACTCGGTCGCATCGACGCGCCTTCGTCGTAACCACGCAGTTTATCTCTTCTCCAAATGTCGCAAAAAATAAGGCTTTCTGTGGAATGAAGGCTCTGCTTGATTATGGCTGTGAGTCGAATAGGCAACTGGTTGCATCACTATGGTTGCCTCACTATGGTTGCCGCGATAACGGTCTATCCATCAGCGCACATCTCTGCTTTTCAGGGTGACCACAAGAAGCCGTGGAGGACTACTACTGCCAATGATTCTTGGGCTTTTTTGCCTCCACCTATATGATAAGTTCCTGATTGCGCTTCTAATGACCTGTTCAAGCCAATACTTGGCCTGCGGTCGAGACACGTCGACACCACATTGCTTTCATGGTCCAGTAAGCACTTCGGTGTAATCGACGAAACTGTGGCCACAAGAAGCATTAGATGCATGGCCGTATTTAAAGCAGCGAGGACATTTCATCTCCAGCCTTGGGACTAAAGCCTTGGGACTTTGTGGAGTCTTCGCATTCCAGCACCAATTATACCGCGTTTACCCTGGTAAGCACGTATCCACGCGCCGCTTCAGTGACAGGTGTCAGTCACCCCTCAAACTGGCTGGCCTCCAGCTTGCCCACGTCTCCCATCAGCAACCAGTGGTTCTGTTGCACGCTGCACCACCTGGCCAACTTTGCCCGAGAAGGGCCTGCCCTCGTTAGGCTCACGGGGTATCCGCTGTCCAGCTTATTTGGCCATTTCCCCTCCCATCTCCTTCCGTTCTTCTCTTCCATCAAACTTCATCTTTCATAGCCGCCAACGCATACCGCATCTCAAGTTTCGATTACATTGTCGTCGCCATCGCTCTCCTGGCTCTCCTGGATAGTTTGCGTATTTTGAGGACCGATCTATCAAGGCATACCAAGCTCTGGACCATTTGAATCTCAAAAGAGTGCTAGCCAGCCTCTTGGACGTTTGCATCTAAAGCGATCCCGCTTGAACTGGACTGTTTGCAAGGCAACCTCCTGCCTTCTGGATATTCCTCTGCGTCCGCAGAACAGAACAAGGACCTACCGCGGACTATTATCTCGATATACCCCAGGACTGGCCTTTCTGGACATTCCGTGGACATTTCCGAGCCAATATCCCCGGATCTCGCATCATCTCCTTCGTTCTCATTAACCGTTAGACTATCTTCGCCATGTCACGAACAAACAACACATATTTCGTTCCTGGTGCAGGCATTGACAGAGAGGTTATCACAACCGACATCTGTCGCTACTTGGGACCCGATGCGACCGTGAAACCAGGAAGTTATAAGGTTTGAAGCACATATGGCGTCCAGTCCGAGAGCCTTCCTAACAATACACCCAGGACCCTAACCCTCGACGTGATGGCACCGAAGCACGCGAAGAAAAAGGATTCTTCGTTACTGCATACCGCTCTTTGACATCAGTGAGGAATCTACGATATAGTTCCGAGCGCCAGCTAACTCAGCTATAGTCTCAGATGGCCGATCTCAAAGCCGACTCGGCGAAATGGTTTAATGAGCGAGCAAAAAGCGCTCATCCCAGGAATGGTGGAGGTATCTCACCACGTCATGAGGGAGACAAAGGTCGCTCATCTAACATGACACCAGACGGGTACAGTAGATCAGCTACTCGTGCCAGCCAAGCGCAACCACCGTACAATTCAAATGCTGTTCCGTACGGTGGCTCACCGCAACCACAGGGAATGTCACAACCTCCATACGACAATTATGGAAGGCAATTACCTCAGCCGCTCGGGTATGGTGGCTCACAGGACTTCAACCCCAACCAGGGACCTTACACATTTGGCGAGCCTGTCCGGTTTGAGACAGCCAATGGACGTGGTATGCAGCAAAATGCCCCAAGGGCTTCTTACCCTCCAACAACGTCCGGCCCTTACGCTCAGGGCAGAGGAATGGATATGGGATACCAGCAAAATACAGGATACCTTCCGCCGAATAATATGGCTTCGCCGCCGTATTATGATCAATCCCCAGGCCCGGGACGGACTCAACCAATGGCGGTCCCACAGAACTATGCCACAACTAACCAGTCATACAATGATCCATACAGCAGCTACCGTGGTGCGTAACCTTGATGCGTTAATCTCAGCGATCATGTCTGACCGGCCTCAAATGGCCTACAGGTCTAGGCCAACAGGATGATACTCCAATGGATGATTTTACATACGAAGATCAGTACCAGGATCCAACGGCGTCCTTTTCCTCAATGGCGCCACAACCACAACTGCAAATGCAGAGGGATCGAGAGCGAGAGCACACCAGTAAGCATCGTGATCGTGGACACGAGCGGAATTGGGAGGAACGTGATCGTGAATCGCGTCATAAAGAGAAGCGTCGCCAATAGATATGGCAGCCTCCTGCCGTTGCTTTCCATACTATCATGGATTATGGTCCTGGAACTCTTTCTTTCTTCCGAAACCCGGGATGGACTACTAGAATGTTGGCATTTGAGCACCATGGGATCCAGACATGACATGATCTTCCGTTCATCTTGAATGGTGGATTCGAATTCCACCTGGACTTTGTCGCTTGCTTGTTCTCCTAGATTACACACTGTGCCTGGATCTCTCCCTGGATGGTTTCCCCTTTCCGGCCCACGGAACGGAGTCAGACTTGCCCAAGTCATTGACATTGCGTCAGTCATGGACACTGAAAACGGAGACAGAAGCTTTCCGCATACACGGAGTTGGGAGAATGTTGTTTTGTATTTTCATTTTCAGAGTTTTGCATAAAAAGGTTGCGGGTAATGATCAACGAGTTTGTTTGGATAGAAAGCTTGGACGGCAGAGCGTCGCGATTCGCTTCGCTCGCTCGCTCGCCGCTCCGGGACCAGCCATGGAGGCAATGGAGTATCAATGCCAAAGGACCTGATAACGGCCACCTCTGGATAAGGTTAAATCTGATAATGCCCGGCAGCGCGCAGTGTTTGTAGTGTATATACCATGGTTATGGCCGGAATGCGAGAACCTTTCATCTTCCAATGCTGGATCAATGCAGCTCCAGTCCGCTAGACCACAACCGCGCGTTTCTTCCGCAGTGAACATGTCTATAATCACGTGTTCCAAATGGATGACTCTTGCATGAGGCACCGTCTACAGACATAATATTTCATGGACTGCATCAGCTTTTACAACTCCTGGTTTCAGCACCCTACTTTTGAGATCATCTTTAAACAAATATTGGGTTACCGATGTCACCCTCGAGGCCCATCAGTTTCTTCAGGCTCGATGATGTCATGGCTTCGCGAGAGATTGACACGAAATGGTGATACCAACCTTGTGGTTGATGAGCACCGTTTCTGTGCCCTCGAAAGCATGATCGCCGTAGTGTTTGATGTATGTAACAACAGCGCGGGAACTCTCACGTGTGGCAGTTTGTTTCAACAGCTTTGTACGGCCTATCTTATCTCAAACCGAGATCATTTCACTTCTACAAGACATGTATCCTTATCACAACCATCGGTCTCCAACCGATTAACTGGTATTTTTACGTTATCGCAACATCGTGGCTGCGAAGTTCTGATTGGCTTAAACGGGACGAAAGTGATGATGCGGCAAAACAGGCTTCAAGGCGATAAACTGACACCTAAAAATAGAATTCATGATCAGCTTGACCGGCGAGTGCGCATGTTTCAGGTACGCGACTGAGAAATCCCGAGATTTCTGGAGTTGGTGATCAGCATGAGATGTGTGAATACAAAAGTTACTTGTAGGGTGGGAGAGATGAGTGTTCAGTTGGTCATGAGGAATGGGTTGTTTGTAGGACGAGGTTAGGGAGCGATGATGAAGATGATGACAGGTAGACTCGAGAAGTTGTGACCCGGAAATGTAAAAGGTCCTTCTTAGCATGAAATGTGACATATACGGAATTTAAGACGAGCAAGATAGGAGGAGGATTGAAGAGCTCGGATCCGTGCAGTTCGTACCCTCATCCCCATTTACCATATTCGGCCAAGGGTTCGTGATCTCGAGATTGGCGACCGCGTTCTGTGGGATACGATCGTGTCATGTCGAGAACGAAGAAATCTCTTTCTATGGTAGCGTAGGTTTTGCCTCCAATAGGTCTTTTCACCATTAAAAGCTTCACTGCAAGTACGGAATTCTCATCAGGAATGGCGCGCAATATAAAAATTATTTCCTTGTTTGACCTTTGCCCTCAAGTGCCGCTGTTGACGTCGGCCACCACAACTCGCACACAACTCCAAAACCCTTAGACCCGTCGTATAGTAAGCAAAAGCATTGAAGAGTTGTACCAGATAGACACTTAGAGGATAGGAGAAACAAATATCAACCCGGCATTTGCGCTTTGCTGAAACACAATTGCCAGGCCTCTCTCACGGCACATCCGCATTTCTCGCATGGAAGATTGGCGCTCCCCTGTCGCACTACTTTCGCTTGGCATTGGCGAGAGCTCAGCAGTGTCCAGCTGCGGCCGTGCGGGCGCTCTCGTGTCACTGACCCCAAATAATTTTGTGTCCTGTGCGAGCTCTCTCACCACATCCACCACATCCACCATAATCTTCCAACGAACACCCGACGTATATATTACTAGACGACTGTCTGTAATATACGTTGCCACATTGTGACAGTATCCACAACAGCAATTGCGACACGACACAGGATAGACTGAAAGCGAAGCTCGATCAGCCACGGGGCTTAAAGCTCTCACGATGATAACACCACGCAAGATACTCCTAGGCCTCGTCGCCACGATTTGCTTCCTCATGATCTACCAGCACTCCAGCTCCTCCACCTCGATCCGCACCCTTCGCGCCCAAGCGGCCGCTGCAGGCTCAGCAGCACCAAACCAGGCTCTTCCAACTAAGCAAGCTTCCATCTCCGATAACAGCAATGACAAGCTCGCCAACTCCGCCGACGCCCTCCCAATTGCCGAGCAAGTCAAGATCCCAAAGCAGACCCCAATACAAGACGGCGGCAAGATGACGCTGCACGAGAAGCTGGCATACCAATTCCCATACGACGTCGAGGGCAAATTCCCGGCGTATATTTGGCAGACTTGGAAATACACGCCCGCGTCTGGGGATTTTGGGGAGGAGTTCCGTCCCGCCGAAGCCTCGTGGTCTGAGAAGCATCCAGGTTTCGTGCACGAGGTTATAACTGACGCCGACGCATTGCACCTCATGCGCTACCTCTACGCTGGCGTCCCAGAAGTGCTCAAGGCTTACGAGGCGATGCCTGTGCCTATCCTCAAGGCTGATTTCTTCCGCTACCTTATCTTGTTTGCTAGAGGTGGGATTTACTCTGACATCGATACCCATGCTTTGAAGAGCGCAATCGACTGGATCCCACCCAATGTCCCTCACAGCACCGTCGGCCTCGTCATCGGTGTTGAAGCTGACCCCGACCGTCCAGATTGGGCGAATTGGTATTCCAGACGCATACAATTCTGCCAATGGACCATCCAATCCAAGGCGGGCCACCCAGTGCTCAGAGACATCGTGGCAAAAATCACAACTGAGACGCTGCGTCGCCAGAGGGCGGGCACGCTGAACGAGAAGGACGACAATGTGGTGGAGTGGACGGGCCCGGCGATCTGGACAGACACTATCTTCGACTACTTCAACAACCCACAACATTATACTATCCTGCCTGGTCAGGGAAATATTACTTGGGAGGATTTCACCGGAATGAAGGCGCCGAAGAAGGTTGGAGACACTATTGTGCTCCCTATCACGTCATTTAGCCCAGGGCAAAAGACAATGGGGAGTGAAGAAATCGACCACCCAATGGCATATGTGCAGCATTATTTTGAGGGTAAGTCTCTCGGCGAGTGGTGGGCAGACAAGATGAGAGAAAGCAACGCCGGGCTCTGAAGGACTACCAAGGACTCTAAAGGACCTTGGACCAGATAGACGTCAGCTGGTGCTTGGACCTCCTCGACCCCTGCGTGAGGATTTGTGGCCCTTTGATCCCATTAACGGTTAAACCCTTCATTCGTTAGGCTCTAACGGTTCGAATAGGGACCTGGAAACCGGAGAATGAACGCCATATCGGACTGGTCTACGATGAGAACGGAGCTGTGGTGGAGGTCATATAGAGGCCATAAGCATCGGAATACCGAGATCCAGGACAGAAAAGCAGAAGCAGACACAGAAGGAGTACCAGGATCGAACAACGGGCTGCCAATACGATACTCGAAAACCGGAGGTTACGGGAGTCATAGCATATTGCATGGATGGGACGGCGTTATGGCATATTTGATTTCGATCATCGACAACATGGTTGTCGGAAATGGTTGGGCGGCGTCATATAAGCAGACACATGGGACGGCGTTTTGAGGTTAGGCAGGAGGTCAATCGAAAACACATGGAGGGAAATAGACGTCTCTCAAGTGCTGAAGACGAGAGATGGTTGTATAGACGGCGATGTTGGGGGATGTACATAATGTAATGACGAATAGTCGACCACGATCTTCTCGCAGTTCTTATCTTGTGAAAGCATAGTCGGTTAACGTGTGATGTTGTGCCTGGACGGAGGTGGTAAAAGCAAAAGGTGGTGACCACACCGCCGACTGACAGGAGGCGATCCTGTGAGGGAAAGAACAACCAACCTCCGTCCCACCTCAACAACCCTTCAACCGTGAACTAAAAAACAAAATCTGTCTCCCAAACTGAGTGAATGTTTGGGTAATGTTGCTCACAGTGAGGTTCGAACTCACGCATCTTACGATAATGGTGTTTCGAAATTGCTTTCTTAAAACCACCGCCTTAGACCACTCGGCCATATGAGCTTTTTAATTGGTAGTTACTGAAGGATAATATATAAACTTATGCAGAAGATATAAATAAAAACACGGAGCGAACGAGTTTTGGGCCATGGGCGCAAGGTGGGTTGGGGGAGGAGGGAGCCAGTGAGGTCTGAAACTCGATACCGGATGAACAGGTGGCAAGGGACGTCAGTGGTGGATAGCGTACGGCATGTGTAGTTGTTCAAGAAACTGGACTTGTGCTTGTTGATTGGACTGGAACTGTCAACTTGTAGTTGCCAAAGTTAGAAGTTCAGGCGGGTAAGGGGCTCTGCCTAGTTTTGACGTACTTTTGACGATAAGAGATGTGACTGCAGGGGCTCGCCCGATAAGGATTTCGAAACACTGGCGAGGCTGTCAGCTCCGTGCTGTCCCTCAGCTCGATTGACCATAAACAATCCCTTAACAGCATTTGAAATTTTACAGCTACAATTGTACTTTTCCGTGGCGCCTCATCCTTTGTTCTTTATTGCTGCATTGCGCAATCTTTCGATCACTCTACAGTTTAGCAAGCACTTAAACTTTCGAAAAACTGTTTACGAGATCGGCTGCCCTGGCGCATTGAACGAACCTTGCGGGCTACGTCGAACAACTTTCGACTCCGCAACATAGCAACAGACGTTTGAACACAGAGATACCATATCGAAACGATTCGTTAAGTGGATACGGCTTCACTTCTTGCGCTCGCTCGTCAGCCGTCACAATGGCGACCCAGCCAGTTTCCGCAGCACTGCGCAAGCGCGTACTGAAAGTGGTTACCATCTCCCTCCTCCTCGACTTGGTAAGCTCACCACTCCCTCCGTCCCTCCCTTTACCCTCCTAACACTGCCTACAGATATCATTCACATTTATCCTCCCCCTCTTCCCCCGTCTCCTCGACTTCTACTTGCACCTCGACACCACCTCCCCCACCCCCACCCCCCTCCGCAGTATCCTTACCACCCTTAACACCTACAAGCACTTCTTCGCCAAACCAATCGACTCCCGCTACGACGTTGTGCTCCTCGGCGGCTCCCTCGGCTCCCTATTTTCCCTCCTCCAAGCCATCGCCGCACCAGTCATTGGCCGTATTGCCGACACCTATGGTCGCCGTCCAGCCCTCCTTTTGTCGATGGGCGGGAACACTGTCTCCGTCTTACTATGGGTCTTGGCCGGGAGCTCTTTCAACATGTTTCTTTTGAGCAGGATAGTTGGGGGACTAAGTGAGGGGAATGTCCAGCTTGCGATAGCGATGGCGACGGACGTCTCTGGGGCAGAGAACAGGAGTAGCACGATGGCGATTGTGGGTGGGTGTTTCTCCGTTGCATTCACTTTTGGTCCACTCCTTGGTGCGTGGTTGAGTGGGCTGGAGGTAGTGCGCGGGAACCCATTTGGGGTTGCGGCTGGTGTCTCGCTGGCACTGATTGTTACGGAGACGGTGTATCTGTACTTCTTCCTCCCAGAGACACTGCCGAGTATCGTCAATCCGAAGAGTGTAGAGGAGAAGATCGCGGAGATGAACGAGGCGGAGTTGGTTGCGAAGAAGGCGGCGAGAACAAACTCGCATACGTCCTTGAACTTGACGCACTTTGCATTTATCCTGCTGTTTAGCGGGATTGAGTTCTCGTTGCCTTTTATGACGTATAGTTTGTTCAGCTATACACCGATGCATAACGGACGGGTGCTGGGCTTCATCGGTCTCGTGGCTTCGGTACTCCAGGGCGGTGTTACGCGCCGCCTGTCCAGCTTGACGAATGTGCGTATGGGCGTCATCTCCTGTCTGGTGGCTATGTATATCCTCTCGTGGCCGGCTGCGGTGCTGAGCCAGAGGTGGCTGTATGTTGCTGCGTCGCTACTGGCGGTGACGAGCGCAACGGTGGTTACTGGCTTAAACGCATTGAGCAGCTTTGAGGCTGGCGTCAATGAGAGAGGCCGTAAGCTGGGTGGCTTGAGGAGTGCTGGTCAGGTCGGAAGAGCCATTGGCCCTGTGACTTTCTGTACACTGTACTGGTGGGTTGGAAGGCAGACGGCTTATAATCTCGGGTTGGCGGGTATGTTGCTTGTTGTTGGCTGGGTTGTTTTGGGCTTGAGAGATCCTGAAAAGAAGACGAAGAGTCAATCGGTTAGCACACCGGCGGCCGAGATGAAAAAGGATTTGTAAATCAATTTAGCGGTTATATGGCAAACGATTTAAGCACACGCGAATATCAAGTACATGACAAAAATTCGCCGGAACCCGCACGACGTGCTAACCTGTTATTCTGCCAAAAGCTGTCCTTATTGTTTACTCTACTTTCGAAATCCATTTGGTGAACCCATCCTTCTTATCCTGCCCAAACCGGTTAACCTCACCCGCTCTACGTGGGTACCAACATATCAATATACTCCTCCGCCTTTCCACTTGTCCACAACGCCTCTCAGAACAGCATCATTGGTCCAGCCATCGCCATATACGCCTCGAAATACCTATCATCCCTCAGAAACCCAGCTCTCCCTCCATAAGGATAATTATCAAGGAAGACTTCTGAAGTACGTACTCTTGCCCACCAGGAGCTATCAGCGAGTACTCCTTTCGCTAACATGTCAAAAGAGGGTATGATGCTTTGTATCTCTTCGACATGCACGACCTTTCAAGTTGCATTGATACGCTAGAATCGCCTAAAGCTGCCACAACGACGCAGTTTTTCTATCACATCTTACCATTTTCTTCATTCCACCACCTATTCTGCTGGTATCTACCTGAAGCTTATTCCTGAGCCTTTCCCCTCTCCTCCTTCATCCCGATGATCGGCCTTGGCGCCTCGGGAACATCCTTCTCAGCCTGCTTCGTCATCTTCCCCGGGTCTCCGCGTGTGTCTGCGTTCTCCTTTCCGCCTTCCACGTAGTCTTTCTTTGCCTGTTGACCTTGCGCGGCTTGGGTTTGGTATTCGTTTATGTCGTTTGACCTGTGTGTGTTTTAGCCTGCGTTCTCTACCACACAAAGTGGAAAGACATGCAAGAGACGGAGCTGATGGAAGAGGGATGGGAGGTAGAGGAACTGGCACTGGGGAGCTGGGTAGAAGGTAGGTGTGAGAGGTGGATTGATATAAACGTACTCAGCGACGTGGTCCTCTCGATGGGACTTGATACCCTTTCCTTCTTGCTCATCCTTGAGGTTTGGGTTCTCCAATTGGGTCGCTGAGATAGTGAATTGGCGGGTTGATGGAGCGAGAGCGCGGAGGCGGAGGGAGCGGGTGATGTTTAACATGGTTGCGGATGTGGGGTTGTAGAGGTTTAAGTTTCAGTTGGAGGTTCAAGCAAGGTACATTTGGTATGATAGTGGTTCAATTGAGCTTGATTGTTTAAGGTAAAAGTCTAGAAGGCAAAGTCACAATCGCATCGAGCTGTGTCATGGCAATTCCACAATTGGCACTCCGTCATATCGTGGATCATAGCATTAGGCGAGGGAGCTCGGCAAATATGACGACGTCATTGAAGGCGCGGAGCATATTACGCATTGCGGAACTGTGATCGTCGAAATGCGGCGGGATGCAGGACGGTCACGGGAGGGCCTAGATTAAGACGATCGATCGACTCCATATGGAGACAAATTCAATAGTTGTGGTTGAACCCTTGATTTGGTGTTGCATCTGAGGATGTTAATGTCCGGTGTGGATGTTCCCTTTGCACACAACTACAATTGAATGCGCAAAAAGTGTGGGTTGCAGATATCAGATGTATCCTTTTGTAGCCACTCAAACAATCTGACTAGAAAAGAAGGAAATAAAGTTTCAAAAGACAAGGATAAGCGAATTTAATTTAATTAAGCGAGATCTTGAGGGCCATTTTGAAGTGTGGAGAACTAAAGGTTGGTTCGAGCTAAGGATAGCGCATCATACTTTACCGCTTACCATCGACCAGCCGCTTTTTGCCCGAGAAGACGTGCCTGAACCAAAGCCTCGCCGGCGACACCTTCGTCATTGCGCACTTGATGCCACTTCGGTTTATTTTATTCAGTATACTCCCCGTCTTCATCAATCCTCTCGGTCGACCATCTCTTTAACCCTCGCACAAGCTGTCAACGCGACAACCCACAATCCCACAGTCTTGGCATCCGTAGTCACGAGGCAGCTTGCCGTGCTGCATCTCCCACTCCCATTTGCCAAGCCGGCGTTCAAGCTCCAGTCGCTCCACTCTCACAGCCATCTTGTCGTCATAAGCCATTCATCGTGTAAACAACTTCATTTTCGCGGGAAGCAGATGCATCGACCTTAACATCCTATAAACCTCTTATCAGCCCGCACGAGGCAGAGGTATATCGGCCACCGGCGCCATATCTTTTACCATGTTTAGTCGTAGAAAGCGGTCGCAGTCGAATCCAGTATGTGCTTATCCTGATGAGAGCTTTATTTTGCGACAAGGAGCGACAAGGAGATGTTGCCAGCGGCAGGCAGAAGGATAAAGACAAGAAAACAAGCTAACATGAGGCGCCAACAGCCTTACAATGTGGCACCAGTAGACGCTACAGCTACATCGGCAGCAGCCCAAGCATTCCTCGCAAAGTCAAAATCAAATGCAAATCTCGCCGCCGCAGCAGCCGGAGCAGCACTGCGCTCGCGACCAACAACACCTACCAATGTCGCTGAAGTCCAAACTAAGCGCACGATGCGTCGCAGCTCCGTCACAAGCTCTAGGAGTGGGTCGGTAAATGGTCGGCCAAGCTCGATGCTAGAGCGCAGACTGAGCTCGGGATCTATGACGGAGAGGACATTCCGCGAGCCATCGCCAAATAGTGGTGCTGCTAGACCACCGGCTCGCGATGCGCCACCTGTGCCTGCTATACCGGCGGGTCTGCGCGATGCGCCGAATTATGCTGGACATGGCCGGTCGTCGAGTTTGCAGCCGACAATGCGCATGTCGTCTCCGCCACCCACGAATGACGGGCGAGGAAGTAGCATGCAACCACCGACACGAACAAACATGCGCCCAGCGCGAGTACAGGGCTTCAGCCAGAATTTTACGCCCGAGAGACCAAAGAGCAGAACCGGGTCCGTCAACTTTTCTTATCCCACCAGCCTACAGAGGAGAATTTCTGATCGAAGTGATGAGACGAATCGCTCGCTAACTCCAACAAGACCTGCGATAGATCTGAATGAGATGGTGTATGATAGTAATACGAGGAGTTTTAGGAGTAGGGGAGACCTGATGATGTATGAGCAGAGGGTATTGACGGCTATGAGCCAGGAGCCGCCGAGAAGAAAGAAGAGTATGAGGAATAGTACGGGTGGTGCTGGTACGCATCTTGCGCAAGGGAGTGTAGGTGGGAGGATGAAAGTCGGACCACCCATGGTGCAAAGGCAGCAACCGGTTGAGCAGCCACAGCAGCAAGAGAGGTATTTGCCACGGACTTTGCGGCATCTTGATGCTCAGCAAGGTCTTTCGCCACGCCAGAACCTCACCGAAAGGCAACAACCACAACCACCACCACAACAACAGCAGCACCAGCACTCGCCGCAATACATAGAACCGTTGAAGCAGCAAAGACAGACTGACTCTCGCACAAGCAATAAATCACCACAGGCACATGCATCGGACTACGAAAGCGATGCCTCGAACACCTCAGATAAGGCTATACAAAGCAGTAGGAAAGACCTTGCAAAACGACCATCAGTCATTCACGAGAGAAGCGAACCGGATGATAGCCGCACCGACGATAGACACGACAAGGTTCTCGGCAGCCAAGCTACAGTCAGACATTCTAAGGAGCATATTCCACAGGGCATCATATCCACGCCTGCAACACGGACGCAAAAACCGGAACTAGCACCACAAGCAGCACCAGAGCACATTGAGGCTGTTGAACACAGCTCGATCGCACCACAACTGGACAAACTGGAGTCGAATCTCACTGAAGCCACGCTTGTGAATAGCAGTACTCGCGGTCCATCGCTAAGCCCAACGCGGAAGCCTCAATTCCTCAGCCCAGCTGATCCCGTCTCAGGCTTGAGGCACGAGCCGCCTTATAGGTCGATATCACCTAGGAAATCAGCACTGAAACGCAGCTCAAGCCGCGGACCAAGTCCGTTTGGTGAGAATCCTGCGGACTGGACGATGGGTCATGGAAGCGCGGAGTTGAGCGACGCCAGCACGGATATGAGCGGGTCAAGGCCCATGAGAAGGAAGTCAGTCCGCGTCAGCTTTGACGAAGGAAGCAATGTGATGGTGCCAGAAGAGCTGATTGAGGTGCCTATCAGGAGGATTCGGAGTGGCGGCAGCTACAGAGGCACGTCGAACTCGCCATTTGACGAAGAACCACCAGCCGATATGATGGGCGCTAGACCTGTCTTACCTATCTTTGGCTCGGTTAGGAAGAGGGAACACGTTGAAATGGAGCGTCCTTTGGTGAAGCCTTACGAGGGCCCAGCGCCGTCAACACAACATGCATTCGGCCCATCCTCGGATCACGCGGTCGGAGGCATACTCACACAGGACCATGCCACCAAACCACAGAATGAGCCAAATATCTCGAAGTCCCGTGAGCCTGTGCCAACAGTGGTTACCTCAATTGAGAACGACAGCTACGGCAGCGACGAGTCTTCTGATTCAGTACAAATTGCACAAGCACCCGCTATTGAAATTCCACCTGAGGAGCGCGAAGCACCGCAGGGTCCAGATCATGGCATGCGGAAACCAAGGTTCATTGAAGATCTTGGAGACGAATCAGACACGCCGACAAAGGAGATGGTTGAGCCGCATCCGCTGCTCACTCAGCAGAATTTGTTGGATGAGCAGAGACAATTGTTTCATCCTGAGAACGATGGTGGTGATTCCCTAGTGTCCGCTCCACCTTCAGCGCTGGCTCAACCCAAGAGCAAGGAAAGTGCCATGAGCGACGGGAAAATCAGTAGCAGTCTGCCGTTTACACCGTCGGAGGATGATGATCTGGTTACCCTTACAAGAAAGGCTGTGAAGACTGAGCTTCCAAATGGTACACCACCTAACCTTGTTGTCACTGTGCCAACGCCAATTGCCGAGCAGAAGGAGTGGCAACCAAAGATCCCAGGTGGCCTGTCAAGCTGGGACTCTGACGAATCTGTCGATGGCACCGCAGAGGCCGAAGACGAGTTCGTCGATGCCAAACGGGGTGCTTCACCAGAACAGATGACAAAAGATGCACCACTCGGCGTGCTTGTGGCCAACACAGAGGTAACTCCCGCTCAAGTCGGAATCGCAGAACCCGAGCCTGTCGAAGTCCAACACGCGCACACAATGCCTGCAGTGGGCGGGATTGCAACCGAAACAGCCACCATCCTCGAGCTCGAGCGTGGGAGACCTCGCTCCACGCACTCCGATGTATCAGAAGGCAACAGTGTATACTCCGATGCCGCTGAACGCCTGACTGACAATGAGGATGGCGAAGGCTTTATGTCACTCGATGCTGTTGTGGAGAGCCCTACTGCGAAAGTACAAGAACGCTTTGTGGCGCCTGCGTCGATAAGTCCGCGGGGAAATCGGAATAGGACGGAGGAGGATGAGGATTGGGTTAAGACGCAGTTGTATTGGTCGGCGTTGAGTAATGAGAAGAAGAGGGAGTTGGAGGCCGAGGCTAAACGTCTTGCGCTCGAGGAGTCGAGTGATGATGAGACGCCGACGAGACAGCGCCCGCAGAAGCAACGGCAGAGGAGTGTGCAGGAAGCTGGATCAGCGCCGAAGATGGCGCCGCGATTCCCAGCGCAGCAACAGCAACAGCAACCTCAGCAGCAGACGAGATATGTTAGCCCGGTGCGCAACTATCAGATTCAGCCCGGCGCAAAGGGGGGACCAAATGGTGTCCCCACGACGACGTCAGCCATGCGCCATTCTTTTCGCCAACCGAAACAGCAACAAACCATGGAGACTGGAGGAAGTGGCCGCATGCGTACCTCCTTGCGCGATAATCAACCGCCACCGCAGCAATACATCCCTCCGGCTCCAGCGCAAAGACAAAGACCTGTCTCTAGCAGCAACAGACCTCAATCCAGCAATGGCTTAGCAGCAGGCGCCGCTTCCGCAGCTGGTGGCATCACCGCAACTCAGCTAGCCAGAGCCATCGTGCTGAAGCAGAACGAAGCCAAAGCAAAGGCGGAGCAGCAAGCTCAGACATCGAGGAACCCGCTGCAACGCCGTGGCTCCGCAGGATCCGATAGCTCTTTCAAGCGCGAAAGGCCGAAGGGTGAGGGCTTCTTCAACAAGTCCATGCGCAATGGCACTCACGCACGGACCTCCAGCCCTCCCGTTGGCGAAAGGGGTAGACGCTTCTCCGTCCGGAGCATGTCACCTGTAGGCAGGAGACCCCAGATCTCAGCTCCCTCGACTGCACGCACAACCACTCTCCGCGACAACAATGGTCCCGCCGCCTCATCACAAACGACTGAAAAAACCGGCGGTTTCTTTGGCCGTAGGAAAGGCAAAGCGCCAGCCGCTGCGACTGGCTCTGCAAACATCTTCGGAAAGTCAAGATTTATACACAGTGACAGCGACGAAGACGCTCCCGCACCACAGACCTTTAAATCCCGTTTCGCGGACTCTGAGTCAGATGACGAAGCCGACTTTAACCCTGCACCAATGGCATCGCGTTCAATGGGCTCCCGCTCCTTCCGCTCTCGCACAGCCGGGAAACTGGTAGCAGAGCCCGAGCGTCCGAGGTCTGCTATCCAGTTTGGGCAGCAGACGAGGCCGACGACTATAAGGAAGCCGAGTAGGGTGTTGGAAGAGGATGAGAATGATCTTGAGGATTTTGATATCGATGCTGAGACGAGAGAGAAGACGAGGTTGAATGAGAGTATGACGAGTAGATACTCATATGCTCATGGGAGACAGCAAAGTGTAGAAGAACAAGCAGCGGCCCAAGGAGTCAACCCCGAAGCGATACGACTGGCTCAGGCCTACTTTGGGAAGGGACTTACTACCACCACACCTCATCAGGGGATGGGCAACAGGATGGCGAGTGGCGGCAAACTCACCAAACGCACCGGCACCACCACGCCACCTGAGCCAAGCATCACCGTCAACCGCAACGCAGCAGCAGGAAGCATAGAGTCCATCGGTCTCTCGCCGAACCGAACCGTGGTGCCACCAGCAAACCTTAGCCGTTCCCCTCCACCGAAGGAGAAGAAGGGGTTCATGTCTTCCATCCTCGGCCGTAAGAAGAAAGATCCGTCCTCGCAGGTAGGCAAGAACACCACAGGGGACTTTGGAGCACGCCGCGACACCTCGCTTGAAAGGAATCAGATGGATCTCGATGCCGCGCGCCGCCTTGAAGAACCACTAGCGCCTAGAGTCAATAATCCGAAGTTGAGGAAGAAGGGTGCGCCGCAACTTGAGCGTGCGGGCTCTTTTAATTCTGCTATCTTATTGAACAGCCAAGTTCCGGCTGTTTCGACGCCCACTGTGGAAGGCGTTGAGGCACCCCAGGTGGAGAGGGCAGGACATCCGGTGCCTGAGACTGCCAGGGAACCGATTGATGGTGTCGGGGGAGGACAGATAGTGCACAATGATGCTATTAAGCAGTTGAGAGCGGACCACCCCAGGACAGGAGGTCCCGTTGACGGCGTCGAAGACAAACTGTTAGGTGCCCACAAAGCCATTGATGCGCCCAAGCCTGAGCACGGCACCTCGAGCGGTCCTACCGACGGCGTCGAAACTGGCAAAGACAAAAGGGGGAGTATACAGAGGAGTAGCTCTGCAGCAACTGTTGATTTTGCTGGTGTGACGGGGGACAAGAAGAAGGATGGTAAGAAGAAGAAGGGGTTTTTGAGGAGGATATTTGACTTGCAATCAAGCAAGGGAAGGATGTGATGCGAAAGGACGGCCGGGAGGAGTGCAGGTGGGGAGTAATGGGCTGTGATGGAAGTCGTTCACTGCAGTTTCTTTCAGATTTTCCTTCGGATTCATGGTAGGCGTTGATGGAGTATTCACAATGAAAGGAGCAGGGCTTGTAAGATAGAAGACCAGATGGCATAAGCATATTGAATTTCCGTACTGGATAATGGATACCAGATGTAGACCTCGTCCCGAACACTAAGTAATAAGCACAGGTCACAAGTCCTTGATCTTGTTACTCCACCCATGGACCAAACCCTGCACCCACTCCTTTCTTGAATCGCCATTGATATAACAGTCCGCGGTATAGCTAGCGGAAGCCTCTCTGTCGGCCTCGGCGACGATCGGAGGGCCCAAGTCCTGCGGCATCTTAAGCTTGACTTCATCGCTTCCGAGCCACTTCCGCATCTCGTCACAGAACAACTGGCGTGAATCTGGATTTCTACCGGTGATACACTGCCCCGCATATTCGCCGCCGCTCTGCCACGCGTTCTTGTAGCGGTGGTAGGTCGACCGGTCCATGTAGATCCCACTGTGTGGAAGAGGCAGTGTTGGAGGGCGGGTTTTCCCCAGCCGTCCGTCCCTGTCGCCTTGGGGAGTCATTTTATAGGTAGTTCTTGTAGTGCTTTCTTGATGCTGTGATTTTAAACGGTTGATATGAAAGTAGACAAAAGACAAGCGACGAGCTTATATAGTAGTCGCAACTCCAACTAAAAACTTCCTGTCTGGTCACTGAATAAAAGAAAACGCCCCTTTGCTAACGTGGACTTTCAACTTGTAAAAGCATTGTGAATACCAACCTACTAGTTGGTCAAGGGGTTGCTTGATGGAGTTCTTTAAGCGCAATGGCGACTTAGGGTTTTCATTCACAACTTTTAAAAGAAAGCCGAGGCCATATCCGCCTGGTCTCCCAAGGAGAGTTTCAAGGTGTGAAAGGAGCGGTTCAAACGAAAGGTTTTTTAAACCCCCTTATTGAGACGTTGGTTGGAAACCGTTTGGCATTTCTTGGTGAAGGTTTCCCTAGATATCCACTTTGCTTGCAGGGGCTGTGCTGCATGCTTTTATGCCAGGCGCTTCGAGGACGCTTTGCGACCAATAAGAGAATTGGCTGGTTTGCGTCTTTCAAAATTCATAATAACGAGTAACCAAATCAAGTAACCGAGTTTCTTTATTTTCAAACTAATACAAACCGGTAACCAGTCAGCCTTTCAACCCTCCATCCTCGTCCCGGAACTACTTCCCAAATCCTATAACATACTTCTCCATAACCCTACCACCATCCTCAACCCTCTAAAGCAAGAAATCAGCAAGCGGCAACTCCCTCCTATAATCACCCGCCCAACTGCCTTGCCTCTTCATAAGCTCTTGGACCGTAACCTCATTACCCATCTCCTCAAACCAGATCTTATACCTTCCCAACTTACTCACGTCCATCCTCCTCACCGCGCTTCGAGTTTGACCCTATCGCCTGCTCAGTTGTTTTGTACCAGTACAGCTGATTCAAGGTAGTGACCTTCGAAGTTGTGGTTATGCTTAGCTCCTTGTTTGTGGCGCATGTTGAGAGGTTGTGGTGAAGGAAGTGCTTCATTGCGCAGGGGCCAAGGTGCTGGAATTCGTCGTTGTAGCGAGCTATGATGTTAGACATGGCTGATTGCTGGTGTATACACCTGAAGCATTGTATGGTAAACGTAAATGCGAAAGATATGAGCGCGTATATCTGAACTGTGGAGAGATCAAATAGCGGTAGATAGAAAAAGAAGGGTTTCATTCCGCCTTTGCGACTTTATTTCATGGGCATACATGCCGGTCGACAAGGTAAGCAGATAAACGCCTTTCTTGGTAACGAAAGAGTTAGCAAGAGAAGTCTTTCGATTTCAGCGAGGCAACGAGGTGACGGGTACGGTAAATGGTTTTGTTGGTATTGCTATTGTTAACCGGTTGGTAAAGACAGCCGCGTCTTTAGCATACTACTTTACTGCCTTTATACCATCCGTTTTCCCCCAGTATGAGATATCTTTATCATGAGTTTTCACGTTCTGCTGCGAAGTGAGTATTTAACTCCTTCAGTTTCGGAGGGCTTAAGATTCGAAACTTCCGACGAGAACCACACAGCAGAACAGATTGACAACATCAGCGTAAACCATGCCAGCCCGACCTTACCACTTCGTCAACCAAGATGATCTTATTAAATCACGTTTATCATTGGAGCGCCCAGAAATTCTTGAAACAAACTGCACAGTAGGACGTTAACGCAAACGGCCACTACTCATTTTTCGTAGACCACTTCGGCAATGTTAAATGGAACTACAGTGACACACTCAGCATCGAGGCTTTTGACAAGGAAGGGAAGGACTTGGGAAATAGGAACAAGTGGATGGCGAAGGGGTACCTGGAAGAGATTGTTCAAAAGTTGACAGACGAGTTTAAGGAGTATATAACTCCCTCCCTACGACACGGCGCTAAAGCTGGACGACGCGACAGAGAGCGACGAGTATCATGATCTCCGTGCATGGCTTAGGGAGGACTTTCGTGAAATCGTGCGGTCATTTTGGGATGAATGCTTTGAGGATGAGGATCTCACGGACTATGTCGCCTATGGGAAGAAACACATCTTGAACCTGAAGGATGAAAAGGGAAATAATTAGCATCTCTTAAGTTAAGTTATCAATTCGCAACCAAACTTACGCCTGATAAGTGTCTCCTTATCGGCTGATAAGCGGCTAATGAACGATATTACGTACAGCCGACCGCGCGCAAGCACCCTAGCTTCGCTTCAACCATCAAGGAACACTCAAGCTCATTTAAACACTCCTGTCGCTTCCACGAAACAATAACTCAAAGTCTAATGGTCATCAAGTCGTCCTCCCGTCCCAAAGCGGCTCGGAAGCCGGCGTACTTCGAACGCTTCACTAGGCTAGATTTTGACGGCGCGGCGTGCTAGCCGGGCGCAGCAACGGAGCGGAGACTAGGCTAAATTGAGTTGTAAAGTTAAGGACATGAGTTTCGTAAGACGGAGGTTGGCTTTTGCCGTTGAGAAGGGACATAGTCTTCAGTGTCGCCTGAGTAGTGAGTACGAGCTGGTGGAGAGCGAAGGCGGACGTTTGAAGTGAAGATTGAAGTAAAAGCCAAATGAAGGTTGACAAGTCGTGCCTTAGGCTAAGCCCTTTAGCACCCCTCAGCTCAAGCACTAAAGCATATACGAGATTGCGATCCTTCTCGATCCCCCGCCCTAACCATATTCGGCGCTATTCGGCGCTGTTCCCTCAAAAACTGGCTATGCTGTCAACTGTTTGGCGGCGTTTTGCCATCCTTCAGTGGGTGCGGGTCCTGCCAGACACCACTTCCGCGATCCCAGCGAGTCAGGACTTCATTTGCATGGGGCGAAATGGGCAAGATGGATGTAGTGGCGGCAGAAGTAGGTGTGGGTTGGACTTCTATTCGCGGTAGGTATCCTTGTCCTTCAGCCCTCCGTTCGTCATCATTCCGTGAAGACATGGTCTGTCCCGACTGTCGCTACTGATCTCTCTCGTATCAACACCACAAGGATTGCAACGACGCGTATCCTTTACCGAGACGCATTTCTATCACGACTATTAGTCAATTGCGATCGCTCACTATTGTGGGTATTGGAAAGATCGCTAAACGAGGGAGTTTCAACGTCGGTCGCTTGAGGTAGCAGTACTGTTATAGAGACAACCTGTTAGCATACCGCTGCGACGACGTCCATCGAAACACCAGCGCGCCGAGAATCAACATCGCCAAAGTCGTCTTTATATACCAAAATTCCAGTCGCGTAGAAACCCGAGCACAAGCTCACAAGCTCACAAAAGCTTGCAAGGCATCACCCGCGAATGCGACAAGCTCGGGCGCGGATGCTTCACGACCGAGGTCTCAATCTTCATTGACCATGCTCGTTTCAATCTTCACGTCGGCGCTGCTCCTGCTGAGCGCCTTCGAGCCAGCAGCAGCCATCAAACTCGATATCAACGACGACAGTATGTCTTCATCCCAACTCCTTTTCAATATCCTCCCTCTTCCACAAACTAACGCTATACATAGATAGTATCAAGCGCGTAGCCTCCACCATTGCCCACGACATGATGACAGAATACAAAGGCAACGAGACAGGGCAGACCCCCGGTCTCCTTCCAGGCCCACCTCCAAATCCCTCCATTCTCAACGCGGGATATTTCTGGTGGGAAGCCGGAGCGATGTTTGGGTCACTTTTGGACTACTGGTATTACACCGGAGACGACCAGTACAACGATGTTATTTACGAGGCGATGTTGCATCAGGTTGGAGATATGAGAGATTATATGCCGAAGAACCAAACTGCGGGAATGGGGAATGATGATCAAGGTGCGTTCGTCCACTTTTCATGCGACCGCTTGTCGAATACAAAATCCAATGACGAAGGAACCATGGTGAATACATCAAAAGGCTAACAACCACCAGGCTTCTGGGGCATGACAGCGATGACTGCCGCGGAATTCGGCTTTCGCGACCCACCGCCCGACGAACCCCAATGGCTTGCCCTGGCGCAAGCAGTCTTCAACTCCCAGGCCGGGCGCTACGACGACGAGACCTGTGGGGGGGGCTTGCGCTGGCAAGCCTATCCCCATCTAAACGGCTACTCTTACAAGAACGCCATCTCCAACGGGTGCTTCTTCAACATCGCGTCCCGGTTGGCGCTTTATACGGGCAACCAGACCTACGCGGACTGGGCGGAGAAGACGTTTGCCTGGGAGGAGGACGTAGGGTATATCTCTCCAGAGTGGCGCGTCTATGATGGATCAGACATCAGTAATTGCACAGACTACAACTATATCCAGTTCTCCTACAACGCAGGCGTACACCTGCTGGGCGCAGCAACGATGTATAACTGGACCTCAGGACACACCGATGCCAAGATCAAAGCCGCAGCGCCGAAGTGGAAAGCAAGAACGGACGGCCTCCTGAAGAGGACGCTAATAACGTTTTTTCCGAATAAAATCGGCAAGGAGGTCGCCTGTGAGGATACGCAATGTACCATCGATATGCTGGCCTACAAGGCCTTCTTGACGCGCTGGATGGCGGCCACGACAAAGGTATACCCCGAGACCTACGACGCAGTCATGGACGTCATGCGGCCCTCGGCCAAAGCCGCAGCCCAACAATGCAGCGGCGGGGATAACGGCCATCGCTGTGGCTTTCACTGGGGGAATAAAGACAAATGGGACGGCACCCAAGGCGTAGGTCAGCAAATGGGCGCGCTGGAGGTGATTCAGAGTCTGTTGATTAAGGAGGCGAAGCCGGTGTTGACTAATGCGACGGGTGGGACGTCGGGGGGCAATCCGGACGCTGGTATGGCGCCCCAGGATATCTATGAGGATACGTGGGATATTAGGACGAAGGATAGGGCAGGCGCCGGCATTGTCACCGTTATTGTTGCGCTGGGGTTTGCGGGTATGTGTGCGTTTATGACTTTCGGGAAATAGGAGTGAGGGGGCTCTGTTGAGTTGATTGTGAGCAGAGTCGTTCGTCAGTTTGCCAGTTTGTCAGTTCTTCAGTCTCACTGTACATACCGTGAGGCCGACAAATTGTGGGACTGGCGAACTGACTTACGAGGAGAAGTTTGTTGCCGTGTAAAGCGGTGGTGAATATGTTTTAATGGTTTGCGGAATTGGAATAAGAGGAAAGGATCTTGGCGTTTCTGGCTATTTGTTGTGTTTTCATTTGGATATATGGGTGGAAAGCAATCTATCTGCCATTTATCGGCACATGTGGATGGATCAGGATATGGAGGGTTACTGCAGTTGTCGCGAGACAAGGGAGGGTGATGATCGTACATATTCACACTATTTATGAGCGTATTTTCAAACCACCAAACGATCTCGTTCCTTAGGTTCCTTTGTTCACTCGTCCATTCCAGCATGACTTCCCACCCGTCAGCCGCCAACCACCCACCCACCTGATTCACAACTCCCGTTGAAGACAGCCATAAAACCAACATCTTCTGCGGGTTCCCTTCTCTTCTCTCTTCACACCAGAATTCAACAACACAATCAATGCATGAGCCGTGCTCTGTGCCGCCTTCATCCACCGCCTTCATCCACCGC